>Ga0209633_10001427_pt1 | contig 24599 bp, 19 predicted proteins | sample Cruoilmetagenom1_FD_187290 | JGI IMG/M metagenome (GOLD analysis project Ga0209633, IMG submission 187290) | Oil polluted marine microbial communities from Coal Oil Point, Santa Barbara, California, USA - Sample 1 (SPAdes) (version 2) | ecosystem: Environmental > Aquatic > Marine > Oil seeps ...
AATCCTTTGGCATGAAAATCGTATTCTCCCCGCCAACCGCGACCATCGCTTCGCGCACCATCTCCTGCAGCGGTCGCTTAGCTGCGCGTTCGGCGACCCAGCCGAGAACATCGGTATTCGCTGACTTGTAGCGGTAAGTACCGTCGGTCGCCAAGTTCTTGCTCTTGATCGTCATCAGGAAGCGACGAACGCTATCGGGCGTGCCGGCTTTGGGCCCCCGCCAACCGCTCGCATGCTCATGGAGAGCCGCGAGCGCGTCGGGGTCGTCGTAAGCCTCGACGAATTCGTTGGCGACGTTCATGTCGAGGACGTCCTGAACCGACGCCTCCGCATAGCCTGAGCCGATCTCGGGTATGTAGGTTTTGACCTTGGCGGACAGATCGATCTTGCCATCCTCGACCTGCTTCCCGATGATCAGATTGATCATTGTCTTGGTGGTCGATTGGGCCGAGTGACGGCGCGACGGGCCGAATCCTTTGCCGTAGCGTTCGTGAACCACCTTGCCGTCGCTCACCACGACCAAGGCCGAAAAACCCCGGTAGATCTCAAGGAAACGCACCTCGGGCAGATACCCGATCGCCGGAATGCCCGCATCGACCAGCTTGCGCACGTTCGTGGCGCGCACAGTCATTCCGTAGCGGACGATCTTGTCGAAGTTGCGAAGCGCATAGGCGCGGGTCCCCGGCGTATCCCAGTTAGGCGTCGTGACATGGCCGGTTGCGCTCGTACTGGGCGTCTGAGCGACTGTGTCCAGAGGTCCGATTGCGAATGCCAACAGGAGGGCCACGCACGCAAGACGGGATTTGATCAAGGTCATCGATGCCAACCGTGTGGGTTTCGCCGTAGGGGTACGGCTGGACATTCTACCATCGTGGCACGCCGGCGTAGGGCAGTTGGAGCACTCAGCTCGCAGAGCGAACCGTCGTCATGCAGAACGGCGTGGGCGCAACCGTTTGCCGACCATGTTGATCAGCGTGCTCTCCGGTCCTTCGGGCCGCCCACTCAGGGCCCACAATAGGAAACTCGAGGTAACAAATACGGCTCCGCCCGCGGCAATCTCGTAGCACAAGGCCACGGCCGGGTGCGCCTCCACCACATTGGCGACCAGCTTGACTACCACGAACATCACCACGCCGCTCACGATCGGCCGCCACGCGCATTGGATCAGATCGCCAATCCCGACAGGCGCTGTCTTGATCAGCAGATAGAATGGGATAGGCGAGTGCGCGACACCCACCCCAAACAGCGCGATCGCGACGCCCTGCACACCCCAGAGCGTTCCGGCCACGGGCAGTGCGACCACGAGCATAATGATGCGGATCAGGGACTGGATCGCGCACAGCCTTGTGTGGCCGAGCGCCGTTACGGCGAGCAGCGGATTGTCAACGACGCCATTGATTGCGACCGCGAAGGCAAGCCACGGGACCAATGGAATGGCCGGAGCCCATTTCTCGCCGAGCAGGGTTACGACCAGATCGGGCGCCACCGAAGCGACACCGAATCCGGCGATGCAGCTCACCACGACGACCCAGCGGAAGACCGAATAGAAACCGTGCACCAATTCCGCGGGATCCTCCGCGAGCTTGGCATAGGCCGGAAACAGACCACGCCATAGCGGGAATACCGTACTGTGCATGATCACGCCGCTGAGGGTCGATGCGATGTGAAAGATGCCGAGTGCGTTCGAGGCGGCGATGACGCCCACTACGGTCCGGTCCAATAGATCGCCGATTTCTTCAGCCGCGTAGGACACCAGCAACCATCCGGAGAACGACCAGATCTCGCGTATCTTCTTGAACGAAAGACGCGGTCGATAGGGATGAATGAGGTACGTGTAGGCGGCCCCCAGCGCGGCCCCGGCGACAGCGCCGATGACCAGCGCCATGTAGTCTCGCAGGATCACGGCGAGCACGACGGTCAGCGTCGTATCGATTAGATTACGGGCGACATCGAACAGGAACTCTTTGCGAAAATCGAACTCCTTCAGGAAGGTGACGACCCCAATGTTGTTGAACGCTCTGAAGGCGGGCCGGAGGGCGATGAGCTGAATCACGATTTCGGCCCGCGGCTCGTTGAATATCTGCGCAACCAGCGGCGCCGAAGCGAAGATCACCGCCGCGGTAAACAGACCAAGCAGGATCTGCAGCGTCCACGCCGAGTCGTAGTGCTCTCGCGTGGCGGACTGCTCGCGAATTAGCGCAAATTCGATCCCGCCCTCGCTTAGAAATTCGATAAAGCCGAGAATGATGAGTCCGACTGCAAAAACACCGAAATCGTCCGGTGCCAGGAGGCGCGCAAGCACAACCATGCGCAGCAGACCCAGTCCGCGCACCGCCCAGCGCAGGGAAACCATCCAGGTGGCGCCGCGCGCCATTTGGCCGGACATGCTCAACGATCTGCTCCGACGACAAACAAGGATGCAACGCCGCGAAGCCCGCGCCACGTCTGGCGCGGACCCGCGGCCGGCCGTCGCACCGGCCGGGTGTGCCTAGCCTCGCCGATCGGTCGTCTCTTGAGGCTTCAGCTTAGCCTTAGCCAAGTGGAGCCATTTGCGGAGTTTTTCGGATCGTCGGAGAACTAGATAGACCCTGCCGAGCAGCGTGCAGGCGATGAAGTAGTCCGTGATCCCGACGTCGCCGTCACTCCATTTGGTCTTATAGTGGTCCGCGCCGGGCGCGAAATCGAAAACCTGAATGCCGTTGTCGACCGCCCATCTGATCGTCTCGCGCAGCAGCAGCGATCCCGGCGAATATTTGGCCCACCGGAGATCGAACGAGCCATAGTCATAATATAGTCGGTTGTTCGACAGGAAGCTGACCGAGGCAGCAAGCAGTTTGTCGTCGAGCGTCAATCGCCCCACCAGCACATGCCCCGCCGCCGCGCCATCCCGGATAGTGTCGATCAACGATGACGCATGCTCGTCTTCGAGGCCGTGGGGATGGACGACTCCGCGCTCATCGACCCATTCCCATTTGCGGTCGTTCATCCACTTGACCATGTCCTCGAGCTGATCGGGCTCCCGCGTAAAGTCGAACCTGACCTCACCGATCTCCGCGAGCCGCCGCGCCCGGCGGTTCATGCTACCGCGAAACCGCTTGGGTATGTGCTTTTCGAGCGTGGCGCCCTCGGAGATGCTCCCCAGTCGGAGGAACGGCGCCGGGTCGTCGGCCTGCTTCCAGGTGCAAAGGCGCTCGACGACCGGGCGTGCCTTGGCATCTTCGCGCACCGATTCCAGGAACATAAAATCCGCTCCGGCCTGGGCGATGCTGTATCGCAGCGCCGCCTCGATCCAGGTCTCACTCCCAGCCGACGGCTCGACCAGGACCTCACCATAGTCGAGCGGATCGCGCCCAAGCCAACGAGCCTCGCGCCACAACCCGTAAATCCTCTTGCCCCGGACATACTGCGGCCAAATGAGGGCCACGCGACCGCCCAAACGGCCGACGACGACCCGAAGCTCGCAGCCCGACGGCTCGAACACCTGGGTCCAGAACCGCCACACGACCGGGAAGCTGAGGACGTAGAAATCGCGGACCGTGGCCTCCCATAGCCGCTGCCAATCGTCGCGTAAACCGATCAGTGCGTCGCTGTCGCGCACAATCTCAAGCTCGATCTGCCCATCAGACATCGATACATCCAAGTCTTCGCGAGTCAAACTGGCCAACTGCATGAAGACCTCTCCTCCGCTGGGCAAATCTGGTCGTCTATCCTGCGGAATGCCGCCCCGCAGATCCTACCAGTACCCTGGCACACTTTTGTTAACCCGAAGTATTCGCCCTTTGACCCAAAAGACTTGGTGAGCCACAATTCTCCCATGGACTGTTCCGATCGACCTGATGACGGGACCAGCCCGTGCTGGAGCAACCAGGGCCTGATCGCGCGGACGGTTCCAGTCTTGTTGCGGGAGCGCCATCGCCCCAGTGCCATCGCCTTGGCTGCCATAGCGCAAGCGAGGCGCCCCGACGGAGCCCGGACGCCTCCCTCGCGCGCGTCATCAGGCCGGGTAAGATCACTCCGCTCCCGTAGGGGACATCCAAGCCCCACAGTCGCAGCCCTTACTATCAGTACCCGAGCCCTACCTCCACTTCACATTTTTTTTGCATTTTCTTGCCAGACTGGCCCCGGATGAGCGACCAGCGCTTCATTGCATACACGAGCACTGATGCCTAGATGCCGGCATGCCCAGAGGCGAAACTTCACCCTGCGGTGTGGCAAAGTCGGGTCGGGCTGGCTAACTTTACGAATGGATGGCATGCAGCACCCAACCAACAACTGTCCGGCTGCAGTCGATCGCGGCAGCCGTGTTGCGTTCGGCTCCGCGCCGGCGCCAAGTTCCAACAGCTATCGGCTTGCCGCTCTGACCAATCCATGCTCCGGGACAGCGATTCGGGTTAACCATGACTGAGAAGGTTGTCATCATCGGCGGCGGCGTGACGGGGCTGTCGGCCGCAGGATTCCTCGCGGGCACCCACGACTGCACGGTGATCGAGAGCGAGGCGGAAGTCGGCGGATACTGCCGCACCTTCTATCAGGACGGCTTTACCTGGGACTATTCGGGGCACTTCTTCCATTTCCGAAATCAATGGGTGGCGGACTACGTTCACGCCAGGCTCGACGTCGAGAACCTACTGGACGTGCAGAAGGTTTCGCGGATCTACTTCCGCGGCCAGTACGTGGACTTTCCCTTCCAGCACAATATCCACCAGCTCCCGATCGACGATTTCCTGCGCTGTCTTTCGGAAATGTACAAGGCCCAGACGGAGGGCAGAGAAAGAAAATACAATAATTTCAAAGACATGCTCTACGGGCGCTATGGCAGGACGCTGTCGGACCTCTTCCTGATACCCTACAACGAAAAACTCTACGCGATCGACGCCGAGAAGCTCGACGCCGACGCAATGGGGCGGTTCTTCCCGCATGTCGAGTTCGGGACGCTACTGGAGAGCCTGGCGCGCAATGCCGGCTACGACAGCTACAATGACACGTTCTCCTATCACCGCTTGGGCGCGAAGGCCTATGTCGATGCGCTCGCGTCATATGTGCCCGACGAGGTCATCCGCACGAAGACACGCTGCGAGCGCATTGACCTCGAGAGGCGGGTCGTTCAGGCCGGCGGGCAGGAGATCCCCTACGACCGCTTGATCGCAACCGGCCCGCTGCCCAAGACTCTGCGTATGGCAGGGCTCGATCACCAGCCCGACGTCTTCTCGGCCAACAAGGTGTTGGTTTTCAACCTCGGCTTCGACAAGCCGTCGACCGGTCCGGAGCATTGGATCTACTACCCGGAGGACGAATGGGTGTTCTTCCGCCTGGGACGGTACGACAACATCTTCGGCGAAGACCGAATGAGCCTTTACGTTGAGATCGGACTGCCAGCGGACGCGCCGGTCGATCACGATCACTATCTGGAGCGCACGCTCGTGGATCTGCGCCGTGCCGGGGTCGTCGACGACCATCGCCTCATCAGCCACGTCTCCGTAGTCCTGGATCCCGCTTACGTCCACATCTCCCGCGCCGCCAATAAGGCCGCCGAGAAGGCGTTCAACCATCTCGCCGGGCACGGGGTCTACCCGTTGGGTCGCTACGGGCAGTGGGTCTACTGCTCCATCGAGGACAACATCATCTCGGCCTACGAGCTGGCGAAGTCCTGGGGCGCCGCCGGCCATGTCAAAGCCGCCTAGCCGCGCGGGCGTTGGTGGCGGCGCGGTCCGACATCAGGACGCTTGGCTGGCCATGATCGGAATTACGCACGCGGTTAATTGTTGCTTTGCCATTATGCCCAAGGATGCTGGATGCATCCGGAAGACTGATCGAAACACGGGGTGCGGCACGCGATCACCGCAGGGAATCGATGGGAGCAAGGTATGGGCAGGCCGCTCGTCAGCATAATCGTCACGAACTACAACTACGCCCCGTATCTCGCCCAGTCGATCGACAGTGCGCTCGGGCAGACCTACGACAACGTCGAAGTCGTGGTGGTCGATGACGGTTCGACCGACAACTCCAAGGGAATCATCGAGGGCTACGGCGAGCGCATTAAACCCGTGCTCAAGGCCAATGGCGGGCATGGCTCGGCGGTCAATGCCGGATTCGCCGCAAGCACCGGGGATATCATCATTTTTCTCGACGCCGACGACCTCCTGTATCCCGGGACCATCGAACGGGTGGTCGAGGTCTGGCGGCCGGGCATCGCAAGCCTGCAGTACTATCTCGATCTCATCGATGCAGAGGGCAAGCAGCTCGGCGAACGATACCCCGACTACAAACTGCTCAATGGCGACCTGAAGCAACTGGTCCTCGATTGCGGATACTATCCCTTCGCCGGCACCTGCGCATCTGCCTACGACCGACGGGTCATGGAAGAGATCATGCCGATGCCGGAGAACGAATGGCGCTCGGCCATCGACCTCTACCATTCGATGACGAGCGTTTTCTACGGTGAGGTCATGTCGCTCGACGAAGCGCTCGCCTGCTATCGCATGCACTCGGTGAATGAAAGCTTCGACCGGACAGGCGTAACGCCAGATGTGTTGAGGAAGAGGATCGCGACCCACCGCGCGATGCTAGACGCTATCGATCGGATCAGCCAACGTGAGGGCTTCACCGTTCCCGACGATCTGCCTTTGCGCACGCCCAATTTCGTCAAGCATCGGCTGCTTTTGCTCCGCATCGATAAGGACAACTATCCCTGGCCGGAGGACCGGCCGCTGGCGCTAGCCCTCGCCGGGATTAAGGCGACATGGCGGTTCAAGTTTCACAGCCTTCGGAAGAAGACACTCGTGACCTTTGGTTTCCTGGTCATGGCGCTGGCGCCGCTTAGCCTTTTGAAGCGAACGACCAATGCGGTCGTGCTGGAAAACGAACGAACCGGGCTTCTCTTCTCTCTCTTGAAGTAAACCAGGCGTCGACGTCATATCGACTTGCCGGATGCATAGACCGCTGTCAGTACGCAGTCGACCGGATCAGCCGGCAGGCCGCGCGGCTCAACCTGTAATTGGACGACTCACGGGCGTTGGTGCAAAATAAATGGCGGACAGGCCTGACGATCATACCGAGCTGACACAGTAGTATTCGAGACATTACAGACAACATACCAGACATTTTAAATAGATCGATGAAGCGAAATGGCAAGGTTAATAAAATTCCAGAAAAAAAACATATACCCACTACTTCATCACTTGGGTTTATCGGCAATTTCGAGACCGATATTAAGTGGACAAGGGGCAATATTTTGCTTTCATCGGGTTCTTCCGGACGATAATCCACTCGAATTCAGACCCAGCCGCGAATTCGCGGTAACGCCCGAGGTTTTCCGGCCTCTCATCGAGCACATCCTTTCATCGGGGTACGACATCATCTCCATGACCGAGATGCACGAGCGGCTGACCACCGGGGACGCATCGCGCAAGTTCGTCTGCCTGACCTTCGACGACGGCTATATCGACAACTACGATATCGCTCAGCCGATTTGCGCCGAGTATGGTGCGCCGATGACCATCTATGTCGCCACCGGGGCGATCGACGGGCAAACGACGTATTGGTGGTACGGGCTGGAGGATCTGATCGCCGGAAACCAGGCGCTCGACGTCACCCATCGCGGCCGCGATCTCAGCTTCGAGACGGCCTCGACCGTCGACAAGTACCGGGCCTACCAAGCGCTCGAGGCGGCGTTCAGGGCGGCCTGCGACGACGAGCAGAGCGGCATGATGGGACAACTCAAAGACCGATACGGTGTCGATTTCAACAAGAGCTCGCGGGATCGGGCGATGTCGTGGCAGATGATCAAAGAGCTCGCGCAGCGCGACGACGTCGAGATCGGCGCTCACACCGTGAGCCACAAGGTCTTGGCCGAACTATCCGACGAGAGGGCGCGCGAGGAAATCACGCAGAGCCGACACGTCCTCGAGGACCGGTTGTCGCATCCCGTGGCCCACTTCGCCTACCCTTACGGTCATGCAGGCACATGCGGGAAACGCGAGTTTGCGATATGCCGCCAGCTTGGATTCTCGACGGCGGTCACGACTTGCATCGCCACCCTGAAGCCCGACCACAAATCCAGCTTGTACAGCCTACCCCGCCTGCCAGTCTGGTCGGACGAGACACGGGCGACGGCGGCGCTGAAACTGAGCGGCGCCTTCGAGCTGGTGCACCGGCTCCGGCGCACCGGCGCGGCCGCGTAACCGGCACTGTCGTCGGCGAATTCTCCACCAGCAAGACGACCGCTTCGGCACTTGATACCGCCGGCCTGGCGAAAGCCGGCAAAGGTTAACGAGTCCTTAACCAGTTCCGCCATAAAACGGTCGCGGTCAGAAGCGATATCGATGTTTTTCATCGTCGGGGGTACCTCGTTGAGTTCCGTTGCCGCCATTCGCGCCTCTAGACGATCCGTACCGGGATTAAAGCCGGTCCGGACACTATCGTCGCTCATCTTCTGCCTCGGGCTCGCAGCCTGTGCGGGCAGTTCGAATCTCGACAATGCATCAGGCCCCGTTGCCCTGCTCGCCAGGCCCGTCGGCGTCGCGCAGATCTCGCGCGGCTTCGGTATGTGGCGGCACCCGATATTGGGATATCGGCGCGTGCATCGGGGCATCGATTTCGTGGTTCCACGGGGAACGCCAGTCCGCGCCACCGGCGACGGTGTCGTCGAGGAGGCCGGCTGGCACGGCGGCTACGGCCGCTACGTCCGCATCCGCCACGCAAGCGGCATCCGGACGGCCTATGCACACCTCTCGCATATTTCCAGGGACATCCGCAGAGGTGCACGTTTGACGATGGGCACCGTGATCGGCCTCAGCGGCAGCTCCGGGCTGTCCACCGGACCCCACCTCCACTACGAGGTCTTACGGGGCGAGGTCGCGATCGACCCGGCCGCGCTGCGCCAGCCGCAATTCACCCTCGTCAAAATCAAGAAAATCGCCGCCGCCGACTAGCGCCCGTAGGCGATCCGCCAAATCACGTCGCCGGTATCGTCGGCCACCAGCAGGCTGCCATCATTTGCCACCACGAGGCCGGCGGGCCGCCCCCACACACGCGCGGTCTGGGTACCGGCTGCCCACCAGCCGGTCGCGAAATTCTCGTAGTGACCGACCGGCCGGCGGTTCTTGAACGGTACGAACACAATCTTGTAACCCGTTGGCTTCGCCGAATTCCCTGACCCGCGCAGCGAAACGAATGCGCCGCCGCGGTAGCGCTTTGGAAACTGAGTGGCAGTGTAGAACACAAGGCCGATAGGCGCAGAATGAGATTGGAACAGAAGGTCGGGCCTTTGGCTCTTGGCGACCATATCAGGCCGGCGCTTGGCGAAGCCCGGTTGCGGGTTCGACCCGATATAAGCGTATGGCCAGCCATAGAAAGCGCCCCGGCGCACCTGGGTCAAATAGTCCGGCACCAGTGCGTCACCCATGCCATCGCGCTCGTTGACGACGACGTGGAGGTCGGTGGTTCCGGGGTAGTAGGCCATGCCGACAGCGTTGCGCAGGCCAGAGGCGAAGGTTTGCTGGCCGCTGCCATCGGATTTGAATGCCTGGATGGTCGCGCGCGGCAGTTTTTCCTCGGCGAGGTTTTTGTTTGAGCCAATGGCCACGAGAAAACGCGCGCCATCGGGTGTGAAGATGATGCTGCGGGTCCAATGGCCTTCGCCGCTGCCCAGCGCGCCATCGGGCGTGATGCGCTTTATCGCGGACCGGTCAGAGATCGTTTGCCCCGCCTTGTATGGTAGGCGCCATATGCCGTTGATATCCGCGACATAGAGGTGGCCGCGATGGATCGCGATCCCGTGCGGCTGTTGGAAACCTGACGCGAGGACGGCTCTGAACTCTGCCCTACCGTCCCCGTCGGCGTCGCGGAGGACGATCACCTGCTCGGCGTCGCTGTCCACCAGCAGGACATCGCCATTTGCGGCGACGGTCATCCAGCGCGCGTGCTCGAACTCGCGGGCGAATATCGTTGCCCGAAACCCAGGCGGAAGCCGCAATGTGGCCCCCGGCGGGCGCTCGATCACGACCGGCGAGTTATAGGTGTTTGGCGTCGCATACGGCCTGGCCAATTTCGCCGGGTCGACGAAGAACCGTTGGCCCGGTCGATCCTCAGTCGCCGAGGCAGCCGCAACGGGCAATATTGCCGCGAAAACGAATATCCATGTTTGAGCAGTTTTCACAATACCCGAAGGATAGGCTGGAAACGGCTGGCCGTCACCGACGGAACCATTCATGACGGTTTTCGTTGTATCTTCATACGATTATATACACTCGCCAATGCGAGCCTTGATCCCTTAGGTGCGAAATGTGACCTTGGCGCCCTATCGTTGATTACTCAGGTCCGTGCGGCGGCCTCCGGCGGGGTGCATGCCCAACCTAAACTGCAAATATGAGCCGTACCAGGCAGTGCTCGCACAGTCCGTATGTCTATCCTCGCAGATCGATTGGTGACGCTGTGTTTCGTGTCAACGGATCTTGCATGACAGTCGGCCGCGTCTCCATCGGCCGCGCCACAGAATGAGGCTTGGACTGTTCGACTTCCTGAGCAATCGTCGGAAATCACGCCCGAGCAAGCCGGCCGAACTGAAGATCTCGGCTGGCATGAGGGTCTACGCGATCGGTGACATCCACGGCCGGCTTGACTTGCTCGATGCTCTGCACGATCAAATCGTCGCTGATGCCGCGACGGCGCAAGCGCGCCATAACGTCATCGTTTATCTCGGCGACTATGTGGACCGAGGTCTCAATTCCAAAACGGTTCTGGACCGCTTGATCAATGGCCCGCCCCCAGAATTCGAGAAAGTCTACCTGAAGGGCAATCACGAAGCGATCATGCTGGATTTTCTTGATGACAGCACCATCGGCAAGAAATGGCTGGCGATCGGCGGCAACGCGACGTTGCTGAGCTACGGTGTCGACGCGCCGCGCGGTCGCGGCAGCGCAGCCGATTTCGAGAAAGTTCAAGGCGAGCTGATCAGCAAGCTGCCGTCGGCTCATCTGGCGTTCCTGGAATCGCTGGAACTGACTCATACGATCGGCGACTACCAGTTCGTACACGCTGGGGTGCGGCCTGGACGCTTACTGCGCCGTCAGGTCGAGCGGGATCTCATCTGGATCCGCGAACCCTTCCTGAGCTCGCCGGTCTGGCATGGAAAGGTGATCGTCCACGGCCATTCGACCGAATGGGAACCGGAGGTCTATGACAACCGGATCGGCATCGACACCGCTGCCTACGCCAGCGGCCGACTGACCTGTCTTATTTTGTGGGATACGAAGCGCGCTTTTCTTTTCGCCGACGCTTAGGCAAGTTATCACGCTGGCAATTTCCCCCGACGCGTCGTTGCCGCGCGGTTGCGGTCGGGGGCCAGGGGTGGACTAGAGAACTGCGTACAAGCCCAACGCGATCGAGCCCCAGGCCACAATGTTGAACGCGATCACGAAACTCACGCTGGCCAACAGCGGCCAACGATCGTCACGCACATGTCGCGACGTCGAATGCGCAAGACCGTCTATGCGGGCAGCCGAGTCGAGTCCTGATCTCATGATAGCCGATCCTTTTCTCTGAAAACTTCATACAGAATAAATTCCAAAAGATTAAGAAAAGTTTTAGCAAAATCCCAATTTTCGACGCAGACGGAAAGCTACGCCCCTTGTAATGACGTGGGCAGAATTGACCCACCAGCGCACCGCGAGCATTGGGCACTTGCCAAAAAGAGCAAAAAACACAAGAATTTACGTTTCAAAGCTAACCCCCCGTTTGTCAGATCACGCTTGTCTGTACCTGTATGGCCTTGCGCTGATCGTGCATGGCCCACATTCAGTAAGCGCGATGCCAAGGTCCGATGGTAGAAAGAAAGTACCTGTCCATATCCGCGATCGCGATGGCGCTCAGAGTCGCAGACGTTTTTGTGCTAATTGTGGCGGGCTTTGCGGCATACGTCTTCCGATTTGGTACCATTGTGCCGGATCGCACCTCGGCGATTGTGATCGTTTGCGTGACCGCGGCGAGCGCGGTCGTGTTCCAGTCGATGAGGCTCTACGACTACGAGCGGGTCACGCGCGAGCCGATGCAATTGCAGCGGCTCGGAACGGGGCTGCTGATCATCGCCTTCCTCACTCTGGCGGCCGGCTATCTGACCAAGACATCGGACGTATTTTCACGGGTCTGGGCCTCGACTTGGGGGCTCCTCGCGATCTGCCTGCTTGTCGCAGTCCGCGCAACTCTGCAGTTCAAGTACCGGCAATGGCAGGCCAGAGGATTGCTGAACCGTCGTATCGCAGTCGTCGGCGCCGGGCACCAGGGCCAGCGCGTTATTCGTCATTTCACGGATTCCAACGACCCCAGCGTGACGCTGGTCGGTGTCTTCGACGACCGGCGCTCACGCGTGCCCAACCAGATCGGCGACAATCCCATCCGAGGAACAGTCGACGAATTGCTGGAGGTCGTCCAGCGTGAACCGGTTGACGAAGTCATCATTGCCCTGCCCTGGTCGGCCGAAAGCCGGTTACTCGAACTGATGCAAAAATTGCGCACTGCACCGGTCCATGTGCGGCTATCACCCGATGCGATCGCCTTCCGGTTCCCCCATAGAAACAGCTCAGCGTTGCAAGGCGTCAACATGCTGCACGTGTTCGACCGGCCGCTTTCGGAATGGTCGAGCGCCGCCAAACACATCGAGGATCTCGTCCTGGCAATCCTGTGTTTGATGTTTGTGGCCCCGCTGGCGCTAGCAGTCGTCCTGGCGATTAAGCTCGAGAGCCGGGGCCCTGTCCTCTCCCGCTGGAAGTTTTGTGGCTTCGACAATGCCTTGTTTGACAGCTTCGCGTTTAGAACCTTGCGGGTCGATGCTAACGATCGGGAGGCGGGACCGCCGGTCGGGCCCGATGACCCACGACTGACAGGGGTTGGGCGATTTCTCTGGAAAACCGGTATCGATGCCTTGCCGCGTTTTCTGAACGTCTTGCGCGGCACCATGTCGATCGTCGGCCCCCGCGCTCGCAGCGTGCAGGCCAAGGCAAGGGTGCTTCCTTATGAAGAGATCGTTAACGAGTATTATTTGCGCCATCGCATCAAGCCTGGCATTACCGGATGGGCCCAGGTGAATGGCTGGTGGGAGGAAACGGAATCGCGGGAGCGGATCGAATGGGATCTTGAATATGTCGAGCGCTGGTCGGTCTGGCTCGATCTCAGGATCATGATCATGACCCCGGTGGCGATGCTGATGGCGAAACGCAACCATTGACCGGCGCCCAGGGGACTGCGAGAACCTGGGGGAACAGGTTTAAGCGCCAGACAGGCCGGCGCGGCCCCCTCCGCAGCGTCACCAGTATGAAGATTTTCCCAGCCTTCTTTGCGGCGGAAGTCGGTGCTGACGCCAAAGGACTGCCAATTACGTCAACGTTTAGCGAAAATGAAACGTATGGCGTCGTACTGATTGTCGCAAATTGACCTCCATCAGCGCCGCAATAGGGTGAGTGATGACATGAAGACTGTTCTGGTCACTGGTGCCGGCGGATATATTGGCACGTCGCTTGTTCCGATGCTGCTCGACGCGGGGTATAGCGTTCGAGCCGTCGACCGCTTCTTCTTTGGCGACAATCTGTTGCAAGAGCGTCCCAATCTCGACATTGTGCGCGAGGACTGTCGCCGGTTGCCCGCCTCGCTGCTCGATGGTGTTTATGGCGTCATCGACCTGGTGGCGATTTCGAACGATCCGAGCGGCGAGCTGTTCCAGGACCAGACCTGGCAGATCAACCACGAAGCACGGGTCAGCACCGCACAGATGGCCAAAACGGCCGGCGCCAAGCGCTATGTCTTACCGTCATCCTGCAGCATCTACGGTTTCCAGGAGGCCAGCGTCGTCGTTTCCGAGACCCACGAGACCAATCCGTTGACAACCTACGCCAAGGCCAATGAGAAGGCCGAACACGGCGTGTTGCCACTGGCCGATGACAAATTCTGCGTTGTCGTGCTGCGCCAGGCGACGGTCTACGGCTACTCGCCGCGCATGCGCTTCGATCTCGCGATCAACGGCATGACCTATGGCGCCTGGAAGACCGGCAAGCTGCCGTTGATGCGTGACGGCTCGCAATGGCGGCCGATGGTCCATGTCCGCGACACCGCGCGAGCGCAGATGTTCATGCTCGAAGCCGACGCCGCCAAGGTGAGCGGACAAATCTTCAACGTTGGCTCGGAAGCCAATGTTTACCAGATCGGGCCCCTGGCCAACATCGTCGCTGACCTCGTGCCCCGTGATGTCGAGATCGAATGGTATGGCGATGTCGACCACCGCTCCTACCGCGTCGCTTTCGACAAGATCGAGGCGCTTGGCTTCAAGGCCGAACTGACCGCGGCCGACGGGGTCAAGGAGATCTGCGAGGCCCTGGAGACGGGCAAGATCGACAAGACCACCGAAACAATCACCCTCGACTGGTACAAGGCACTGACCAAGTGGCACGAGATCATCAATAGCGTGGAGCTTTACGGCGGCATCCTTGAGCTCGATGGCGATAAGCTGGCGGAGCAGCGCGCCGCGCAATGAAAGGTATCGTTCTCGCCGGCGGCAGTGGGACGCGGTTGCACCCGACAACGCGGGGCGCAAACAAGCATCTATTGGCGATCTACGACAAGCCGATGATCTATTACCCGCTGTCGGTGCTGATGCTGTCGGGCATCCGCGAGATCCTGTTGATCTCGACCCCGGACGATCTGCCGAGGTTCCAATACCTGCTCGGCGACGGCAAGCAGTGGGGACTAGATTTCAACTACGCCGAACAAACCGAGCCGCGCGGCCTCGCCGACGCCTTCCTGATCGGCGAGGGCTTTATCGGCAGCGACCCCTGCGCGCTCATTCTGGGCGACAACATCTTCTATGGCCATGGCATGGCCGATCTGCTGACCGAACCGGCAAAACGCGACAAGGGTGCCACGATCTTCGCCTATCACGTCACCGACCCGCAACGCTACGGCGTCGCCGAGTTCGACCGCGAGGGCCGCGTCCGCAGCATCGAGGAGAAGCCCGAGCGCCCGAAGTCGAGCTGGGCGGTTACCGGGCTCTACTTTTATGACAATGATGTTGTCGAACTTGCGAAAACCCTGAGCCCATCGGCGCGCGGCGAGCTTGAGATCACCGATCTGAACATCAAATACCTGGAGCGCGGTGATTTGTGGGTGGAGATGCTCGGCCGAGGCATCGCGTGGCTCGACACCGGCACCCATGATTCGCTGCTCGACGCCTCGAATTTCGTGGCCGCGATTGAACGCCGCCAAGGCTTTCAGATCTCCTGCTTAGAGGAAATTGCCTGGCGCCAGGGTTGGATCGACGACCAGCAGCTATCCCGGTTGGCAGATCAGCTCCGCAACTCGCATTATGGTGCATACCTGACCACATTGGTGAACGAGCGGTAGCGTTGGGTCCATTCAAAGGGACGTTCCATGACCAATGAGATACCGAGCACCGAGGCGACGAGCGAGGCTGCGACAGGCGATGCCGCGGCGAGCACGACCACGTCCCAAGCGGTGCAACGCAAAATCCCCTTCACCAAGCCGACGCTCACCGGCCGCGAGGCCGGCTACCTCAACGAAGTGCTCGAGAGCGGAAAGCTCACCGGTGGCGGACGCTTCTTGAAGGCCTGCGAGGCCTGGCTGCAGGCGCAGACCGGCTGCGTGCGGGTGCTCCTGACGACCTCCTGCACACATGCGTTAGAGATCTCGGCGCTGCTCTCTGGAGTGGGGCCCGGCGACGAAGTAATCATGCCGTCCTTCACCTTCGTCTCCACCGCCAACGCCTTCGCGCTGCGTGGCGCAATTCCGGTATTCGTGGACAACCGGCCGGATACGCTCAACATCGACGAGACCAAGATCGAGGCCGCGATCACCCCGCGGACCAAGGCAATCGTCCCGGTACACTATGCGGGGATCTCCTGTGACATGGATGCGATCATGGCGATCGCCGACAAACACAAGCTCATGGTGGTGGAGGACAGCGCGCAGGGCCTTTGTTCCTCCCACCGAGGCAAGGCGCTGGGCACGATCGGCGCCACCGGCACGTTCAGCTTTCATGAAACCAAGAACGTCGTCGCCGGCGAGGGCGGGGCGCTGATGATCAATGATCCCGAGCTGGTCGAGCGCGCGCAGAACATCCGCGAGAAGGGCACCAACCGGCGTCAATTCCTGCTCGGCCAGGTCGATAAATATACCTGGGTCGATGTGGGGTCGGCCTACTTGCCGAGCGAGCTTATGGCGGCCTTTTTGCTCGGCCAGCTCGAGGGCGCCGAGACACTCACGGCCCAGCGCTTGCGCCTTTGGCAACGGTACAACGACACGCTTGCGTCGCTTGAGGCCTCAGAGCGCCTACGCCGCCCGATCGTGCCGGAAGGCTGCGTTCACAATGCGCACATCTACTACGTGCTCCTGCCGACCCGGAAGGCTCGCGACAGTGTGCTGACGACGCTTGCGGAGGCTGGGATCGGCGCTTCGTTCCACTTTGTTCCGCTGGAATCGGCCCCGGCCGGTCTGAAGTACGCCCGCCATCATGGCACGCTCTCGACAACCGAAGACACAGCCGGACGCCTTCTGCGCCTGCCCCTCTTTGCGGACCTGCCGGATGCGGATCAGGACTATGTTATCGAGCGGCTAACCGCGGCCGTCGAGGCGCATTGACCGCTTGGCTCGGTTCCCCGCTATGCCAAACGAGCCTGTGCCGCCGAGTGTCGTGCCCGAGACGCACAGCGGGAGCGCTCTTGAGAACCCCGCGCGGACCGTTTCCTTTACTCGCCGCCTCGCCTCGCTGGCCTGGAAGGATGTGCGCCTCAGGACGCTGGTCATCCTGTTAGTGCTGGTCGATCTTGTCGCGGTCTTGCTGCATGTTGGCTACTGGTTCACGACCCAGGGCATTGTGCGGGCCGGTTGGTTGCTCGATCCCGGCTTTTACATGAAATATAGCGGCAGCTACGCCGCCCAGTATGGCTTCATCCTGATGGGCGCCACGGCGCTGACAGCGTCGTGGCTCCTCCTAGTGCACCGTGAAGCGGTCTATGCCGGCATCGCTGTGGTCTTTCTGGGTATCCTGGCCAATGCAGTGTTTCGCCTGCACGTGATCATGGGCGATTGGATCGACGAAACGCTGGACCTCCAGGCGATCTATCACCGCTATGCAAATTATGTCGGCGAAGCGATCAGCTTCGCCGCCATTGGGCTGGTCCTGTTCATCGGACTGTTGGTGGCGAGTACCCGCTCCTCGGTGGGCCACCGCGCGGTGGGCCTCCTGATCGCTGCAACTTTGGTTGCGCTTGGCGTGTTCGATGGTGCGCTCGACCTGGCACACGCCCTTCGCCTTTACAGCTCGAGATGGCTGGCCGACCTGCTTGTAGTGGTCGAGGAGGGCGGTGAGCTGTCCTGCTTGACCGCAGCGCTTGTGATTGTCGCCACGGTGGCTGTCGGGAGAGCCAAGCTGTTCGAACCGCACTCGCCTGACTCTCGCCAAATCTGACGGGACAGCATCATCGTGAACTGCGGGATGACACGCCAAGGGCGTCTATATGTTAACATTTTTGGAGTAGAGGTTTGTTGTAATATCCATCCGGCGGGTGTCTCTCATCGCCCGGGGGTGTTGACGGGTCGAAGGGTCCGATGAACGCCCATATGCGAATTGTTGCCCCAAAGCGAGCGAAGATTTCATCCCAATTCCGTACCCCGCAGCACGAGATCAGTCTTAGCCATGCCTGAAGGAAGAAAAGACGATCCCAATTCTGGGCAGGCGGCCAAGCAAGTAACCTCCGCCAAAGAGGAGATTCTGGCGCACACCGCCCTGCGAGGCATCGGCGCCGTTGGGGTGATGCTCTATCACTTCCTTTATTTCTATGGACCCGACGGAACACGATTTTCACTTCTCGATATTGTTAACAATTACGGACTCATTCTTGAGCTGTTCTTCGTGAATAGTGGTTTCATTATTAGCTACATGTATGCGGACTATTATTCAAAGAAAGTCACCTATTCGAGCACGAGACGGTTCTTGTGGGCACGTTTTGCCCGCATCTATCCAGTTCATATTTTGTCGCTGGCGCTATACGTCGGCGCCCATACGGCAAAATATCTTCTACCGGAGATGAACCCCACCGGGCCGATGGAGCAGTACTTCACGTCGCCGGATACGCCGTTCGCGCTCGTGGCCAGCGTGCTGATGATCCATGCCTGGGGCATCACGGAAGGCAATTCGTGGAACTATGTGTCCTGGGCAGTCAGTGCCGAGTTGGCGGCCTACCTGCTCTTCCCGTGGCTATGCTTGCTGATCGGACGTCTGCGGAAGCTCGGCACAATCTTGGTGCTCGGCGGCGCCATGGTGATCTACTGGTACCTCGACAGCATCTTTGGCGACATCAACGTACCGGGCAACTATGGCGCCGTGCGTTGCATCGCGGGTTTCTCGCTGGGAGTAGTGGCCTATAATTTCACTCCCCTGCTACGACACCTGACGACGCCGATGGTGAGCGCGCTACAGCTCGTCGCCTTAATCGCGATCGTGACGATGTACGGCTTCGCGACGACGCAGGTCCTGGTCGTGCTGTCCGTCGCCTTGTTCGTCTTCTCGACATCAGAGAACCGTGGCTGGCTCTCGAAAGCCCTCTCCTGGGCGCCGCTCCGCCATCTCGGGCAGTTCTCCTTCACTCTCTACATGACCCACGGCGTGGCGGGCATGGCGGCGAGGCCAATCATCTACTACCTCGGCCTTGCTGTCGGGGACACCCAGTCTGTCGCCTGGTCCTTCACGGTCCTTGCCATCAAGTCGGCGGTAGCCGTCCCGTTCGCCTATCTCGTATTCCGTTTCTTCGAGATGCCGATGCGCGACTGGCTCATCCATCTGGAAAGGAAAAGGCGGACGGCCGCCGCGATCGCAAAATAGACCTGCCGGCAGTCGGACCGCTCGGCATGTGCTCGGCGGCCGCGTGAATAAATCCACTATGCAGAGCGGCAAACGCCGGACCGTAGAAACTCAACCGTATTGCGCGTTGATTCGATTCGGGTCACAATCGGAGCCGTTTGGGGCCTGTCACAGCGGCAACCCAGGCTGAGCCAGTCCGGCGAACCGTTTCCAATCCAACGAAACTATCATGCGCTTGACCCTTTCGATCATCGCTGCCAGCGCCATCGTCCTGGCAGCCACATCGGTGCTCGCACTTGGCTATCTCTGGGGCCGGAAAGATAAAGGCGATGACGCTAAGCTGCCCTTTTCGGCTGGAATTCGAGAAGCTCAAATCACAGACAAGGTCATCGGCAAGCCCGTGCGTCTTGTGATCTGGTATCCGACCCGAGCAAAAGAGAATACTGCTCGATTTGGAACTATTGTTTTCAAGGCCGCGCGCGACACACAGCCTGCAAAAGGGTCATTTCCGCTCGTCGCGGTATCCCATGGGACCGGAGGCAGCCAATTTCACCATCACGATACCGCGCTATACCTGGCGCGTCGCGGACATGTGGTTGTGGTGCTATCGCATCCCGAGGACAACTTCGACAACCATGACCGCCTCGATCGATGGAGCACGTGGACTGGACGGCCACGTCAGCTCTCGCTCGCCATTGACGCGGTGCTCGCCGACAGAAGCCTTGGTAGCCGAATCGACCAAAATCGGATTGCGGCCATCGGATACTCCATCGGGGGACACACCGTGCTTGTCGCGGCGGGAGGCGTGGCCCAGCCGTCGGCATTGATCACACATTGCCGGCGCGTCCGCCAAGTGACCACGATGTGTCCCTCCGACGGACCACTCGTAAGAGACGATGGCAGCAAACTGCCCCCTCCTGACCGGCGCATTCGCTCCGTCGTCGCGCTCGCGCCCGTTGCCGCCTTTTTTGGCAGGGAGGCATTCAAGAATTATCGCGCCAAAACCTTGATCTATCGAGCCGGAAACGACGAAGGGTTGCCTTACCCGCATCACGCCGCTTGGCTGATGAAGATCCTGCCGGCGAAGTCGCTCTATAAGGTCGCCAATGACGGTGGTGGGGGTCATGAAATCTTTTTGGCGCCCGATCCTGGGAACGCCGAGTGGGATTTCGTCGTCCATACGGCCTTTCATCGCCGCATGAATGCCGAAATCCACGCGTTTCTTAAGGACGCGTTAAAGTAGCGTCTTTGCTGGTCGAGGAGTATCCGCGACCCACCTAACATGAACGCCTATGACGAGTGTTCGCGTTGTCGCACGACACCGAAATGCCGCCGAATTGGGCTCGGACGGCATCACAGGTATTCCTAAGCGTCAAGTTAACGTCTGACGGTTAGATATTTACAATCAAAGACCTAGGTTTGAGACACCACAGGCCGAAGGACGCGGTCTGAAGGCAACGTGTTGTCTTTGGAATTGAGCCCTCTTCGGTAGCAAATCCCGGTCGGGCCATATTGCGGAGAGCACCACATGAACCGCAGGCTAAAACGAGCATTTTACAACAGCCTGGCGGCTACTGGCCTGGCCGCATTGATACGCCCGCTGCTTAATGGCAGAGGGACCATCCTTATGTTCCACCGCGTCTTGGCGGATCCGCCGGCCACGGACTACGGTCCCTCCGCCGACTTGGCGGTTTCGCCCGAAGCATTTCGCCGCACCGTGGAGTACCTGCGTAAGAGCGGCCACGACATCGTGTCGCTGGACGAGGGCCTGCAGCGACTGCGCGGAAAAAGCGCGGATCGAAGATTCGCATGCCTCACCTTCGACGATGGATACCGTGACAACTACGAGATCGTTTTTCCGCTTTGTAAGGAGATGGAGATCCCCTTCACGATCTATGTCACCACCGGCATGATCGACGGACAGGTGAAGCTTTGGTGGTACGGGCTCGAGGAGATCATCCACAAAAATGAACTGCTGCGCCTTCCACAAGACTTTGAAACCCAGGAAATTTCCACTCGCACGTTCACGGAGAAAGCGGCCGCATACGATCGCGTCGATACCTGGATGCGCCGTGTAACCGAGGAGGCGCGCGCTGGGATGATCGAGCATCTCGAGCGGACATACGACTTCGATTTCGCGGCGCTGTCCCTTGGTCAGACCATGACCTGGCAAATGGTGAAGGAATTGGCCGAAAGCGAACTCGCGGAGATCGCAGGACACACTGTCAGCCATCCCACTCTGAGCAAGCTTCCCGAGGCCGAAGCGCGCAGGGAGATCGAACAAGGCCGGGAAATCCTTCAAAGCAGGACGGGGCGGCCGGTTCGGCATTTCGCATACCCATTCGGCAGCGTGGCGGAAGCCGGAGAGCGTGAATTTGAGATCTGCCGCGACCTTGGCTTTGTAACTGCCACGACGACCCGCGCCGGTAACCTGTTGACGCGGCACGGCAACAGCGCTCACAGCCTACCTCGGATCGCGGTGGTCGCCGACGAGACCATCGCGACATTGAAAGTGGATTTGACCCGCGTGCCCGGGATGATGCGCGCCATTTCGCACGCGCTCAGGGGCGGTTAAGCTCAAGCCCGACGGCGACGTCGATCGTCGCTCCTTTGCGCAAAAATGTTCCAGCAGCTCGATCGTGCGATTGACGTCGGGGCTATTACATTTTCTTCAGGATCTCTTCCCAAGCCAGAGCGTGGCGGATGATGAGCGCGAGATCGTCGTAACGCGGCCGCCAGGCAAGCATGCGACCAATCTTTGTCGTGTCCGCGACGATGCCCGGGGCGTCGCCCGGCCGGCGGTCACTGATAACAACCTCGAAATCAACGCCCGATACACGCTTCACTTCGTCAATCACGTTCTTCACACTATAGCCGCGACCGTATCCGCAATTGAAGACGTTCGAGCCTGAGCCCTCAATCAAGTACCGCAGAGTTGCCACATGGGCATCGGCCAGGTCGGCAACGTGGATAAAATCCCGGATGCAGGTACCATCGGGCGTGTCGTAGTCATCGCCGAATACCTCGACGCGGTCCCGCAACCCAGCCGCCGCCTGACAGGCGATCTTGAGCAAATGAGTGGCGTTGGGGCTGGACAGCCCCGTGCGGCCTTCGGGATCCGCGCCAGCCACGTTGAAATACCGTAGAGCCACGTATCTGAAGTCATGCGCGGCGGCGGTGTCCCGAAGCATCCACTCGGTCATCAACTTGGATGCGCCATAGGGATTTATCGGGTAGGTCCGCGCGGTCTCCGCGACCGGTGAGGTCTCCGGCATTCCGTAGACGGCTGCTGTCGACGAGAAAATGAACTTGTCGATCCTGTTCCGGACGCAGACTTCGATCAAGGTGCGGCTCGCGACCGTGTTGTTCTCGTAATATCGGAGCGGATCGGAAATAGATTTGGGGACGACGACGCTGCCAGCGAAATGGATCACCGACCCAATACCGTGCTCCGCCACCACGCGGCCGACCAGATCTGCATTGGCGATATCGCCTTCGATCAGGGGCACCTGGCTCGGCACAGCCTCACGCCGCCCAGTTGACAGGTCGTCCAAGACAACGATCCGGAAGCCTGACGCGAGAAGGGCCAGCACGGTATGGCTGCCAATATAACCGGCACCACCCGTTACCAGGATAGCGTTCTCATTACCAGTTGGCATGGCTGGCGCCCGGTTGTGCGCGACAAGGGTGATCTGTCCGCGGATCGGCTGTAGGCCGTGGCCCGTCGGGGTTGGTTTTTGGATTGTTCCTGCAATTCATTAACTTATCGTGCAATTCGCACCTTGCAATTCGAAACCGCTTGGACCTATGCCGGACAACGCGTGACCAGTACTTAACTGGAGCAAGCGTGGGTATATTCGACTGCCCGGCCAGGATCGGATCCATGGGAAACTGCCGGCCGACAGCCACGCATCTTTTCGCGAGATCGATGTCCGGGCAACGGTTCAATGGATCGTCCTCGCGCAAGGAGCCAAATTCGAGCACCGATTGATATCCCGCCTGCACTAGGATCGAAGCGACCGGCCCATCGATCAGGCCGTCAATGTAGCTGAAAGCGCGGCTCTGACGGCCAGCGCCGCCGGTGTCCAATTTTCGCTTCCACATGCGTCCTTTCGCTAACCCGACCGGACCGCCCAACCGGCTCACGATTGTCCGACAGGCCCTTGCTTCTCAACCACCTGTCCTAGTATCGCCAGCGTTTGCATGGCGCAATTCTTCCAGGTGAACTCACGCGCCCGGGCAACTCCTTTTTCGACCAGCGCCGATCGAAGATCGGGATTACCCAACAGCTGCTCGATCTTATTCGCGATATCGGTTGGGTCCTTGGGATCGCAGAAAAGCGCCGCATCGCCGCATCGCTCGACGAGCACCGGGATTTCAGAAGCGATCACCGGGCAGCGGCACGCCATCGCTTCGAGGGGCGGCAAGCCGGACGACTCATAGAACGACGGATACACCAAACAAAACGCCGAGCGATAGATTTCGATCAGACGCTCTGGATCGTCAACCTGACCCAGGAACTCGATCGAGGTGAGGTCTGCCGCCTCGCCGCCCAAGGCTGCGTCTCTAAACGATCGCGCGGTACCGCCCACGATGACAAAACGGATCGGCCGTCGGCGCAGGATCCGCGCGGCCGCGACGACTCCTTGTATGTTCTTCAGGCGATTGAGCGAGCCAATGAAGAGCGCAAAAGGTATCTCCCGTTCTCCATCGCCCGCCGGTTTTTCAAAAACTGGATCTCCGGGCAGACCGCCATTCTGCACCACCGTGAGCCGGCGAGCTGCGAAGGGATAGCGGGCCAGGATGGTCTTGCGCTCGGTCTCGGTAACCGTGATCGCCGCCGTCGACAAGCGTAGAACTATGGGAACCAGCAACCGGTAGAGCAGACGGAACGCCTTGCTGTAGGCCTCGGGAAATTCGAGAAAGGCGATGCTATGGACGGTCACGACCGTCGGGCGTCTGCCGAGTAGCGCCGAAACGGGGGCCGTGTTCCCTGGGCAGAACAGCACACCGCCCCTGGCGTGAAGCGGTAGCTCAAACTGCTCCCAGGCATGCCCGCGCAGCATGCCCACTTGGCGAAGTTCGAGCCGCCGGTAGCGCTTTTCATGGATGACGCCCCGTTTGGGCGCCAGCAGCACGACCTTGAGATCCTGCAAATCCGGTTCCTGGCACACAAGTTCGTCGAAGGCGTCGAGCAGGGCATGCGCGTAACGCTGGACGCCGGTAACCGACTGCGTCAGGAAACGGGCATTTATGTAGAGGAGTGGACGCAAACAGATCCAAAAATTTTCAATACCGTGGCCGCCGCCATCAGCGGCGTGGCGGCACGATATCATATGCCTTCCCCTTCAGCGAGAAAAGCGGCTGTCGCCGGTGATCTGGGCCCGGCCAGTCGGAGCGAGCCGCGTAATTTTGAGTGAATCCTTGCGCCCCGCATTAACCATTTCGAAAGAGAATTTCGACTTGGCGGGGATTAACGTTGGACCCGCCGCATAAAACGGTAGTCGACAGTCCGCGGGGGGGGACTGGCGGCCGATTCGCCACAATCCACTGCCTCGACAAGCTAAAATTAGTGCTTATTCAGTGAAAATCGGCGATAATGTTAGTTGTAGTTCTCGGCCGTATTCCGGGTTCGCAGGTCCCACCTTCGCAGGTCCCACCATGGCGCGGGTGATAGGTCGGGATATCAAGAAAATGGCAACAATTAGTGGTTAATAATCCGGAATAGGATTGGGAACCA
>Ga0209633_10001428_pt1 | contig 24596 bp, 23 predicted proteins | sample Cruoilmetagenom1_FD_187290 | JGI IMG/M metagenome (GOLD analysis project Ga0209633, IMG submission 187290) | Oil polluted marine microbial communities from Coal Oil Point, Santa Barbara, California, USA - Sample 1 (SPAdes) (version 2) | ecosystem: Environmental > Aquatic > Marine > Oil seeps ...
GGAGACAAATACGAAAACAAGGTTTACATGCTTCCTAAATCACTAGACGAAGAAGTAGCACGTTTACACCTTGGTAAAATTGGCGCGAACTTGACTGAATTGACTGATTATCAAGCTGATTACATTTCGGTAGATAAGAAAGGTCCTTACAAAGTTGAGCATTACAGATACTAAGATAAGTTTAAAATCTCCCCTCTTAGAAAAAGAGGGAAGGTTTTTTACAATAATTTTATTAAGCCTCTTCTCTTTCTTGCAAAGGAAGGGGCTTTTTTATACCCATGAGGTTTTTCAAATATGAAAAAACAATCATTTAGTTTTGAATTTTTCCCACCAAAGACCGATAAGGGTCAGGAAAAGCTTAGCAAAGTTCGCGCAGAATTAGCGGAACTTAAACCTTCATTTTTCTCTGTCACCTATGGTGCCGGTGGGTCGACGCAAGATTGTACTTTGCAAACCGTGATAGAAACTCAACAGCAAACAGGCATTCCTGCCGCACCACATCTTTCTTGCGTAGGATCAACTGAATCTCATATTCGCGAGGTTCTAAACACCTATAAAAATAATGGCATCAATCGAATTGTGGCTTTACGTGGAGATTTACCTTCAGGTACGCAAGATATTGGTGAATTTCAATACGCCAATGAGCTGGTTGAATTTATTCGTAAAGAAACGGGTGATCATTTTCAAATTGAAGTGGCAGCCTATCCAGAAATGCATCCGCAAGCAAAAAACTATCAAACGGATATTGAAAACTACGCACGTAAAATAAATGCAGGTGCAGATCGTGCCATCACGCAGTATTTTTATAACCCTGATGCCTATTTTCACTTTGTGGATAGTTGTCAAAAAATAGGTGTTGATGCACCTGTTGTTCCCGGCATTATGCCAATTACTAACTTTGTACAGCTTGCTCGCTTTTCAGATGGAACAGGGGCAGAAATTCCACGTTGGTTACGCAAACGTCTAGAAGGCTATGGTGATGATTTAGATTCGATTACACAATTAGGTACGGAGTTTGTCACGGGTATGTGTGAAAAGCTTTTAGAGCAGGGTGCTCCGGGTTTACATTTTTATTCGATGAATCGAGTAGAACCTAATAAGACAATTTGGCAGAACCTTAATTTAAGCTAAGGAGCAGTGACAATTACTGTCAAGGTATCTTCATAAACCCCCGTTTTAGATTTTTTTAAATTTAAGCGGGTGCTGTTTAATATATTACTGTTTAATATAATGTTTTTCCCATCATATTTAATTTTGTATTCTGCCAACGTTCCGTTAGCATTTTTCAAGCGATAACCATTTGCTGATTTAAACGCCACATCATAATTGGCCACTGAATTAATGCTAAGCGTTCCCAAACTGATGGCATGTTTTTGCTTAATGTCAGCCGCACTTATATTTGTTCTACCACCAGATAAAGCAGATCCTGTAGATCTCATTCGCGTATTATCTCGCCCATCATGCACAACACTTACTTTGATCGTCGTTGAATCTGTAGCATTTGCATAGGCTGGCATTGCACCTAAAACAAGTGTGCACGTCATCAAAAGCAATTGTATCAATCGAATCATAATTATCCAGCAGGGTTTCTACTTGATAATTATGCTCACTTTTTGATCACCAACCCAGACAGCTTATCCCGTGTGTTGCAACCGATTATGATAACCAAAGCCTTTTATCTGGTTTTCTATACCACACTAAGTGTCAACGCTTACTTTTTAAACAGTTTTTCGCCAAATTGATAACTGACTAAACCACTTAAAATAAGTGCTGTTCCAATATAAACCCACAGCGTAAGCGCTTCATTATTCAACCAATGTCCAAGCAATAATGCCAACACGGGTGTGATCAAAGTAATTAACGATACTTTGGATGCTTCGACATGATTGAGTAAATAAAAATATAAAGAAAAACCCAGTACCGAACCCATAATTGCCAAATAAATAATCGACCCAGCTACCCGTACTGGGATAACTTCTGGCAACACACCATCAAATATCCACCATGTAATGATAAATAAAGGAATTGAGACGGCAAGTCCGCCCGTTGTCATTACAATACCGGGCAAATCTGCTTTTATTTGCTTGATCCACACCGCTGTACTCACCTGCGACAACATGCCGACAAGTGCCAAGATGACTCCAAGCATGGTGTATTCACTGACAGATACGCCTTGCAGAAATATTATTACTAAACCAATTAATCCAGCAACAACACCAATAATTCGATGGAATGTAAATGCTTTTTCACCCAATACAATGCTGCCAAAAATGCCGGCAAAAACAGGCGATGTTCCCCAAATTACGGCTATCCAACCCGATGGAATATAACTTGCCGACCAATAGGCAAACAGCATTGCCAAATAAATTCCTACACCCGATGCAATATAAGCGCGAATAGCTTTTCGGTGTAACGATAAAGAATGGCGCATCGCAATCATCACCAATGCAGATACAACCACCCCAAGTATCATTCTTGCAGTAACGCCAAATAAAAAACCAACATCTTCTCCACTCCATTTTAAACCCAATGGCGTGGTTGACCAGATTATGATTACACATAGAAAGGCGAGTTTTATAGCCATTTTTATTTATCTCTTTTTCGTTTTAGTAAATTTATTTCAAACATAAAAAAAGCCACAGTTTCCTGTGGCTTTTAAAAATTAGTATGACGGTTACTCAGTCATCAATATTCACACACAGGCGGAGCTTTAGCAATTGCGACAATGCGTCGGCGCCAAATAATGACTCGTTTGTTTGTGTGTTGGATATTCACTGTTAAGTAGTTTTGCCTTTTTTTATCAATAAAGCAAGATAAGTAAAGAAAATTTCTTAATCTTGCCACGAACCTAAGTATAATCGCGCCCAACATTAAGCGACCCATTAAATAATCAGGAAATCAAAATGCAAAGACCAAGCGGGCGAGCCTATAATGAAATGCGTAGCGTAAAATTCACACGCCAATATACTAAACATGCAGAAGGTTCTGTTTTAGTTGAATTTGGCGATACCAAAGTGCTATGTACTGCCACAGTTGATGGTCGCACACCACCGTGGTTACGTGGTAAAGGCAAGGGATGGGTAACTGCTGAATACGGTATGTTACCGCGCTCGACAAATTCTCGTATGGGCCGTGAGGCAGCACGTGGAAAACAAAGTGGACGCACTCAAGAGATTCAACGTTTAATTGGTCGGTCACTACGCGCGGTCGTTAACCTTGAAGCGTTAGGTGAACGCCAAGTTATTCTTGATTGTGATGTGATTCAAGCCGATGGTGGCACACGTACCGCATCTATCAGTGGTGCTTATGTTGCTTTACGCGATGCTGTAGATACATTACTTGAAAACAAAATGATTAAAAATGATCCTGTTATAGGACAACTTGCTTCTATTTCTGTTGGTATTTATAACGGTGAGCCCGTTCTCGATCTTGATTATGCAGAAGATTCTAATGCGGAAACTGATATGAATGTAGTAATGAACAATGCAGGGCATTATATTGAGGTTCAAGGTACTGCAGAAGGTCACGCATACACACGTGACGAAATGAATCAGATGCTAGAACTCGCAGAAAAAGGCATTAATGAAGTGATCGAAATTCAAAATGCAACACTAGCTTAAACTCAATTAAGACAGAAGGTATCCCCCATGCCAAAAAAAGTAGTACTAGCCAGCGGCAACGCCGGAAAACTCCGCGAATTTTTTCGCATACTCGGCAAAACGGGTTTTGAGATTGTACCGCAATCTGATTTTGACGTAGTTGATGTACCCGAAACAGGTCTAACCTTTGTCGAAAATGCCATTATTAAAGCCAGAAATGCGGCGCAACACACCGGTTTACCCGCCCTTGCAGATGATTCTGGCATTGAAGTAGACGCGCTAAATGGCAGACCAGGAATTTATTCTGCGCGTTATTCTGGCGAGGGTGACGATGCGAATAATCAAAAGTTATTAAATGAAATGAAGGATGTACCGGATGCACAACGCACCGCTCGTTTCCGTTGTTGTATTGTGTATATGCGCCATGCAGAAGACTCTTCCCCCCTAATTGCCGATGCAAGCTGGGAAGGCACTATTATGCACGAGCTTTCTGGTGCAAACGGTTTTGGCTATGATCCACTATTTTTCGTGCCAACGTATGGCACGAGCTCTGCTGAACTTGATCAAGATACAAAGAATAGCATTAGTCATCGCGGACAAGCATTGGAGAAAATCCTCCAGCTATTAACGATAAGTGAGAATAAATGATGAAAGCATTATTGTACGTTCGCGCGACTTTATTTTGGATTGGTTTTGCTGTGAGTGGTTTAGTTGTTGGATTAATAGCACCCTTTTTATTACCACTATCCCACAATACAAGTTATAAAATTTTAGTGCCTTGGACAAATTTCAATGCATGGTGGCTAAAACTTACCTGTGGCGTAAAATATAACATTATCGGCAAAGAAAACATTGATTCACATAACAACGGAATAATCCTTGCCAATCACCAATCTACATGGGAAACCTTTATGATTCCTATGCTCTTCAAACCAATGGTTTCTTGGGTGTTAAAAAAAGAGTTATTCAAAATCCCTTTCTTTGGTTGGGCACTGAGCATGGTAAAACCTATTGCAATTGATAGAAAATCTGGAAGCACAGCGGTTGAACAAGTCACAACAGGTGGCAAAGCACGCTTAGATGAAGGCAACTGGGTATGTATCTTTCCCGAAGGAACTCGCGTATTACCGGGTGTAAGTGCACGTTATAAAATGGGCGGTGCTTTATTAGCCAAGTATTGTGCGGACAATGCACCTGAAGGATCGACAGGATACCCCGTTTATCCAGTAGCACATAATGCGGGAGAATGTTGGCCACGACACAGTTATATAAAATATCCCGGAACAATTACATTGAGTATTGGTGAACCGTTTAATGTTGATGGTATGGATTCGGGGGAGATTAATGATCGGGTTAAGACTTGGATTGAAACGGAGGTTAAAAAAATGCCTCATGTTAAAAGTTGAGTAATTAAATTCTTGTATCACAAAAAAAGGAGCCTAAGGCTCCTTTTTTTATTTCTTTAAAATAATTTAGTTTTTGTAAAAAGTCTCTTGACTATTAAATTCAACCGGACGTTTATCATTTGATGAACCATCTCTCACAGTTGTTCGTACACCAGTTAGCAATACGTCATCGTTTGCTTTAGCTAAAATATCATATGTTGGTAAACCCATAATCTTAACAAAGCTATTTATAGCATCTTCACTCAATTCAAAAATTTGATTATCAGGCCCACTGAAATGTGCATTGTTTAATTCAACATCGACTTTTTCGCCCGTATAAGAACTAGAAATAATTTCTCCAGTGTATACTATACGACCTTCTGCTGTTCCTTTGAGAACTGGAGTACCAGAACAAGAGCCTTCATTAAACCCTCTTGCACGAAGTTTAATGTCACGTTTGCTAATTGTCATAGTTTGATTTAGATAAGTAACTCCTTTAGCCGTTAACTCTGTATTAGCAGGATCTGTCGCTTGGCAGTCAATGACCCACTGATTATCAAAATCACTGAAATTAGTTCCACGGATAACTTTAATCGAACGCGTTTCCTCGGCCTCATTACCAGCCACATCAGTAGCAGAATAAGTCATTGTATATGTACCTGCTGTATTAGCATTTACAAAGCCAGAAGTAGTTACTTTAACATTATCGAGATCGACATTGTCTGATGCAGTCGCACCCGCATCAATATAAGTTGCGCCTTCTTCAATCACTACATTTTTTTCGCCATTTAATTTGATAATAGGCGAAAAGAAATCAGGATCAGGATGTTGAGCTACTGGCGTACTATCTCCACCGCCACAGGCTGTTAAACTTAGAACCGCAAAAGAAATTAGACTTGATAATAAAACTTTATTTTTAGTATTCACTTTAGATATTCCCCTTCAAGAATTTTTATTATTAAAATATGAATTGCCGGGTAATTATAGAAAACCATTAATGAACATATGCTGAATTTGATTCATAAATTTTCTTCATAAAAAAGGAGCCATCTGGCTCCTTAATGCAACTATTTTGAAAATTTACAATTATTTACTAAAAGATTTAGCAGGTTTAACCTCTTTGGGTCTCTTTTCTGGCGTAGAACCATCATTTTCACCAGAAGCATCACCAGTGTGTAAATCACTATTATTATCCTTATTAATACAAATAATATCGTGTTTTGGGAAAGACAACCCTTGCGATAAAAGTACTGTTCTAATTGTATCATCACCTTCAAATATGCCGAAGCTTCCCACATCTACCTTCGTAAAAATAATATCTACTTCTTGTGCTTTACCATCTGCGCAAGTATTTGGAACATCAATTTCATTCTTATACGTTAATGTCGCTGTCGCAACAGCTGGACCTCTTGGAGTTCCTGTACATGTCGTATTAGTATCCCATACAGGAATCGTATTTGTTAAAGAACCATCTTCTTTTAAGACCCATGTTTGTTTAAACGATCTTGTGCCTTCAAATTCACAGTCGCCTTTCCAAGTACCTGCATATTTTTCCCCCGCATTGACAGTCCCTGAATCTCCATCTCCACCGCCGCCACAAGCCGACAGCCCTAAAACAACACCAGTAATTAAAGTAGATAATAATATTTTGTTTTTCATTGTTCTTTCCCCTTAGTTATTAATCATAATTTGCTAAATAAATAATGCTAGCTTGTTGTTAATAAAATTATGCGCATAAATTAACCAGAGCACACAATAATGCAGAGGCAGGCAGAATGCAAATCTACGTTACTACGATTCTAAGCTCATCGACTTAACACCCTAAACCCCTGCTCAACTCGGTTCCCCGATTCATCCACCAATACCAATCTATGTTTTCCGGGCAAGGCAACAATGGCTTGTTCGTGAAAACTCTGGGTCGTTCCCAAGAATTGATTATCCAAATGCCAAAATATTTGTGTTTCTGGTTTTCGATGAAGGGCACGAAAAATAGTTCTTCCCTGTTTTCCTGATAATTCTCTTGGTATATAAATTTGAGTATTACTTCGCGGGTAAATTAATGAGATAGGGTTTTCATTACTTTGCTCTAAACGCATTCCCAACCCATTCGTTTTGCAATCGGCTCGCCATTCCGGCAACGGCTGGTAGCTAGCATTACTTTGTTGATAATAATGCGCCTGATCAGATGGCAAGATAAACCACGATTTATGCTCCATATTGCTCACGCTTTGGCATCGACTATGTACCCGCTGCTGGGTTAGCTCATCAAGGTGAATGCGCTTATGGTTAGGGCTAACCCGATCAAAATGTGTGTTTTTGGGGATTCGATATTCCATCGACTCGCAGTTCTCGTTCGCCAAGAAACCATCATTCTTACAAATTGAAACTGTTTTCATTTGTTCACGTGGCTTTCTAAACCACCCAGCATTCAGCGGTAAACGATTAAACACATCAAACAAAATTGGCGCAGCGACTTTTACACCTGTCATCCCCTGCCTGCCTTCGCCTTCTGCATTTCCGACCCACACACCTACTGTATATTGGGGTGTAGTACCGATAGCCCATGCATCGCGATGCCCGAAGCTTGTGCCCGTTTTCCATGCAATTTTATGGGTACTGCTAAAACGTTTCCAATAACCATCAGTGCCGGGGCGGGTGACTTCTAACAAGGCTTGCAAGGTCATCCATGCACTCGCTGGGCTTATTTCATTGCTTCGGGATGTTTTAATATTTCCGCTCTTTAAAACAGTCGGTTGGAAATAATATGTATCTTTATTTTTCGTCTGCAACGCACGATTGGCTAAATTGGCATATAAGCTAGTCAATTCCCACAGCGTTCCTTCTGCTCCACCTAGAATTAAAGGCAAGCCATATTCACGGGAGCGACGATGCAAAGTCGACATACCCATTTGTTTTAAGGTGGCTAAAAAACGTTCTACACCGTGATAGCTCAGCATGTTCACTGCGGGAATATTCAAGGAACTTGCCAACGCTTGTTTTGCGCGCACTGCGCCTCTAAATTTGCGATCAAAGTTTTTAGGGCTATAGCCTGTGTAACGTATCGGTGTATCGGCAATCAATGTTTCTGGGAGTATTTCACCTTGTTCCAACATAGACGCAAATAGAAACGGCTTGAGGGTACTTCCGGTACTGCGTGGACGTTGAATAATATCTATAGCTTGCCCGTGCTTGGCTTGTTTGAACGTGGTTGGCGTATTGCCCACATAGGCTTTCACCTCAAACGTTTGATTATCCATCACCAAAACAGACAGATTGTGAATATCTTTTAACGCGAGCATTTGCCCATGATGCTTTGCGATTTGATTAACTTGCTTTTGAAGCACTGCATGAATAGTTGTGTGAAAACGTTTTTCCTTTTTTTGATTTATCTTGCCTTCACTCAACTTACCTGCAACTTTATTCGCAACTTTTCCTGCAACAAGGCTATCTAACAAATGCGGCGCAAGACGAGGTAATGGCTTAGGTTTTAAAGGTAACGTTTCAGCAATCGCCAATTCATAATCGAGCTTCTTGATGATTTTTTGGGTATATAGTTTTTTTAATAAACGGTCTCGTTTAGCTTTTAATGCAGTTCGTTTTCTACCGGGGTGAATCAATGCAGGGCTATTCGGCAACACCGCGAGCATGGCGCTTTCTGCCCATGACAATTGCTCTGGACTTCTACCAAAATAACGCCATGATGCTGCCTCTAAACCTACCACATTTCCACCAAACGGCGCATAGCTAGCATACAAGATTAGAATGTCTTCTTTTGTACGATCTGTTTCCAAACGTATTGCACGAATAGCTTCTAACAACTTGTTACTAAAAGAGCGTTTAGGATTTTTTGATGCTAGTCGAATTACTTGCATTGTAATCGTACTACCACCACTGACAATGCGATCTGCTTTTATATTTAACTTAATCGCGCGAGCAACTGCGAGCGGATCAACACCGATATGCTGATAAAAACGTTTGTCTTCAAACGCTACAATACTAGCAACAAATTTTTCGGGAAGTTTTTTAAGTGGAGGAAAACGCCATTGCTCATCTTTAGAAATATGCGCGCCTAATAATTTTTTTTCACTGTTTAATAGAATGCTAGAAACAGGTTCATTAAACAGGGGCTCTGGTAGGCAATATTCAAAGCCTATCAGCGCGGTTATTATTAACAAGCCCAACAAGCTCGATAAATAATAACGTTTCTTCGTTAATATGAGCTTGAGAAATTTCATGATAATGGCCTGTTATAACCTTTGATACTTTATTCCGTATCGGCGGCTTTTATCCACTTTTCAACTAATTTCGTACCTTTAAAACGCACTCGATACCAAAGCGCATCTTTGGTGGTTTCTAATAATTCAACTTCATCACCTTTCACTAAATACAATTTAGTCAAACTATTGTTATCGGGTTGATCATACATCCACGCTTTTTCTGCGACTACTTCAACGATATTTCCTGTCGCATCCGTAGCATCAGCAACATTTGTACTACTATTTTGAGAATCAACTTCTGCTATCTCCTTAACAATATTCAACCATTGACCTACTTCTCTTGCTTGCATTTTTCCGTCGTACATCGCTTCTGCATTAATCGCGGGTAGATAGTAGCGACCTTGATACGAGGCATTCACCAATAGCTGGAATGTTTTAGACTTGCCTTCTTTTAACGAGAAATAATAATGAATACGGTCATCGCGTACATCACGGTAATCAAAACTATCTTTTGATTTTGGCTGTTCTTTGGCAGAAAATATTTCCATGCCTGCCGCTACTGGAATGGTTAACGCAATATTTTTGGTGAGTCGATTGGTCTCATTTTTAATTGTAACGGTGATACGAATGTCACTTCCCTGCAATACAGGCTGGTTAATATCAAAATCATTCCATTGCTTTTTATTTGCATCTTCATTAGTTGCAATGCGTTTTTCATAGCGCGTTTCAATTTCAAGCCCTTGTTCTAAAGCTTGTTCATTACCCGCTTCCGGCACACCTTGATTGATTAAGGTTGCAAATAGTTTGATGCCACTGGTGTTATTTACTTTTAATGGTGCATCAGCAAAGATCAGTTTATTACTTGCAATAGCTTTTTTGCTATCCACTGTTTGTGCTGCTTTTCCCTGTGATATTTTGGCGCTAAAGCTACTGGTATCACCGCCCAAATAACGCGACACCGACATCAAAGCCCACGCAATACCTTGGGTACTTTGATAACCATCACCGCTCATTTGCTCTGCAATTTTCTCAACGAGATTATTTGCATCTTGCTTCTTATCCAAAGAGATTAAATTATCTAACTGAATGCCCATATTGCCTAATGTCGAACTATAAGTATGGTCACTAAAATCAACTTTCTTAGGCTCAACAACAAGTCCTTGTACGAGTGCCTTAGCAGCATCTGGTTGAGAAGCCGTTTGATAAGCTGATGCCAACATCCAACGTGCTTTGTCATTCAATTTGTTGGATTCACGCAAACGGTTCATTGCACCCATTTGTGGCTTGCCCGCCAACGCTAACACATACAATCGATAAGCTTGCACAGGCGAATAATTTTCGCTTGCCACCACGTATGACTGTGCAGTATCAATCTGAAAATTCAACCAGTTCGAGAGCATATCTTGCGGGACTAAATAACCTTTCTTTTTAGCTTCGATTAAATAATGTCCTGCATAAATGCTCGACCAATTATTATTTGTATTGCCACCCGGCCAATAATTAAATTCACCCATGGATTGTTGGAATCGCCTTAACAATTCAAATGAACGATTGATATAGTCTTCAATTTGTTGCTTGCGCTCGTCATCCAGCGACATCACATTGGATAAGTATAATTGAGGAAATACCGATGAAGTGGTTTGTTCCAAACAACCATGGGGATAACGAATCAAATACTTCAAGCGTTTTTCAAGGTTCAATGCGGGCACGGAAGATAGTTCTAATAAAGCACTATTGCTGCCCTCTAAACCATATGGCTTTAACTCGCTCTGCCATGTATCACCCGCTTCAATGACTTTGCTAACCACACGCGTAGTTTCTTGATTAGCACGACGAATATCTAAATAAATATCAACTTTAGATTGATGTTGACCACTATTATTTGCATTACGGGCATTCGTATTTCTTGCCGCTTCAACTGATGCATTACTGTTTGTTGACGTACTTGTCGCGGTAAAGGTTAAATGCGTTTTACCTATTTTATTGGCTGTTTTTAATTTCACAAACGCTAACTTTTCACCTTGCGAAGTAAAATTCACCCGCTGCGTTTTATCACCCACAACTTCAACTAGATCATCTGTTTTAACGGTAACTTCAACATCTTTCACACTGTCGTTCATGGCAAACAAACTCAACGGCACGCTGACTTCTTCACCCGGACCCAATACACGTGGCAAGCTCGCTTGTAGCATTAATGCTTGGCGAACGAAAACCGATGCTTGGGCTTTACCGTAAGCACCTTTTTCACCCGCAACTAGCATCACACGCACCGCACCTAAATAAGGAGGCAATGTTACTTCATGTTCAACTGTTGCTCCCGCATCTAAATGGAATGGACCGAGTACTTTGACAACGGGTGGAAAGCGACGTTTTTTGCTGTCTTCGTTATCAACTTCGGCTTCATCGCCGCCACCGAGTGCCAACATGCGCTCTAATTTGCCGCCATAAGCGCCGATGACTTCATCAAATAAATCCCATGTTTTTATGCCCAGTGCTTCTTTACTATAAAAGTGTTTATGCAGATTCGGCGTTTTAAATCCTGTCAATCCCAATAAGCCTTCATCAACCACAGCCAGCGTATAGTTCATCGCCTTACCGTTAGATTCCGTCACTTTAATTTTTTGTGTGGTTTCTGGCTTCCATTCTTTAGCAACTTCAATCTGAGGCATAAGATAGGTATTAATATCGGTAACCTCTATGGGAATGATGCCGTACAACCGAATTGGTCTATCATTTTTCTTATTTTTATGCGGTTGCAAAAGTGTCACATGCACATAAGCATTGGGCGACATGTTGGCGGTAATTGGGATTTCTATTTTTGTTTTATCACCCTTATCACCCCTGCTGTTATTTGATTTACCCGTTGATGAGGTTGTAGAAGCATCTCCATCTAAAATAATCCAGCGTTGTTCTAAAATTTCGCTACCTGTTTCTACCGTCAACAATGCCCTACCTCGTTGTGCGGCAGGTAGTTGAATTGTGGCAGTTTCGCCCACTGTATACGCACTTTTATCCGAAAAGAAGTTTAAACGGCTTGCCGCACCACTGCCTTGTTCTTGCGCTCGACCTGCCCATCCCGGCCAATCTATAAAGACAGTTTTGCCAGTACAATGCTTCCCATCCATATCACAGGCGCGTACCAAATAACGGCCCCACTCAGGGTATTTAATACTAAATTGCCACTGACCTTTACCGTTTACAGTACTAACAATACCCTGTTGTAATATCCCCGTATTTTTGCCATCGGCATATTCTGCAAGCGTTTCTGATGAACGATCCCACCACCATTTCCAATTAATTTTATACAGCTTGACCTGTACTTTATCTAAGGAAACTGGCTCACCCTTTGCATCTAAACTCGCAATTTCAACGGTGTGTTGTTTATCTGTTAGCAACATGCCACGCGTCGCATCGCCCTTGGGTAACTTCATCCCCACATAGTTTTCATAAGGATGATAATCAATGCTTTTGCGACTAATGCTAAACGCGCCACCTTCTTCAAATACTCGCGTGGTAAACGTTGCTTTTAACAAGCCTGCTGCATTAGATTTAGGATCAATGTCTTTTTCAAATTGAAGATAGCCTTCATTATCAAGCCTGCCTTCTAACAATATTTTATCGTTACTCTTTATCTGCCGAGCAGGATCATCAAAATTAAAATCAGTAAATCGACCAAACTTTGTTTTCTTTGGTGAAAATCGTAATGCAACATCTGCCTTTAAATTACTTGCTTTTGCGCCATGTAACCATTGCCCGAATAGCTTTCCTTTTGGTTTTCCATCGCTTTTGTATAGTATGTCTAATGGCTTATCACTTTCTTCATCAGCTGATAAAAAATCAAGCTCTACTTTCAAGCGATTCGGTCGTACCGTTTCAATCATTAATGACTTACTGAAGGTACTACCGCCCAAACGCGCCTTTACCATCCAGTTTCCAGTTTCTGCTTTTTCTGCTGTTTTAAACTTAAAGGCATAAAAACCACCGACGGACTCGGTCAACGTTTTTGTTTCTACCACGCTACCACGCGGATCAATTAATTGCATCGTTACGGGATGACCAGCAGGGATTGTGGATAATTTATCCTGTAGCACAAAGGTTAGATAAATATTATCACCAGGACGCCAAACACCGCGTTCGCCATAAATGAATCCTTTGATACCTTTTTTAACGTGTTTACCGCCCACATTAAAATGGCTAACCGACAAAGCTGTTCTGGAATTGACTTTTAAATAAGTCATATCCTCAAATTTCTTAGCGATCAACAAAAATGGCGTTGCCGATAATTCTATTTTTGCAAAACCAGAACCATCAGTCTTGGCATCCGCCATTTTTTGGCCTTGATAATTTCTAACTTCTAGCTCTACACCTGTAAGCGGTTCAGATGTTCGAATATCCGTAGAAATAATCGACAGATTTCCCTTCGCATCTTGCTTGGCAATTAGACCAATATTACTGGCTATAAAATTTTGACTAACTTTAGTTTTAGCGCTGTTATAACGAAAATAAGACTCGGTACAAGGCTTACGACGTTCACTCCATTTATAATTCCCATAACTGTAGCCTTCGCTATATTCATTGATACCATCCCAGCCACTGGTTTCAGCTACACCATTATCTTCAAAGTTTTTTAATATGGTTTTTTTAGATTTTATTTTGTCGCTACTGGCAGGGCAGTCGTAAGTTGAATGCTCCCGTTTAATTTCTAATGTCAATCGTAACAAGCTCGCTTTATGTCCCTTCATCATTTCGGTCACATCAAACGAATATCGATTCCATTTATTTGGATCAGCCGGGGTTAGCGGTATGGTTTTATTCCACAAGTAACGCCCTGTTCGTCTTACCTGATTACCGCCCGATAAGCGATTAACCTGTAAAAACTGCCCCATGTTTTCAGGATAAATTTCAAATGCCGCGACTTCAACAGCGTTGACAGAAACCGCTTCAAATGGGATTTCTAATGTAGTATTCTCCGGCAATATAGAACCATTACCGACAAAACGTACCTGTGGTTTAATATCATCAAATTTAACTTTTTGAATGAATGTTTCTTTTAGACTTTGCCCCTTCTCACTCTTTATTCCTTCGCTTAAAGTGACATTAAAACTACCTGATAAATTTTTATTTGGGTAAATCTTAACGAGGTTATCCAGCACTTTTACTTTAAATTTATTTTTAGCAAGCTTCACCAAGCCCTTTAAATTTTGATGGCTATCCAGCTTGTTTGAAAAATTCACTTGTACGTAAGGTGTCTCGCCATCTCCATGAACTAAGCGCATTTTAGTCACTTTAAAATCATTTAATGCAGGAACAACAATCTCTTTTTTACCCTGCGAGACAATATTAAGACTTTTGCCATTCCAATTTAATACCACATCACTTACAAAACTTTCTTGTTTGATGCCACTGATTGTAAAACCATGTTTTTTGCCATCGGCGCCATGATTCCAATCAAGTACCAACGGTTTACTTTGGTGGCTAGCACTGATCAGTTTTTCTAGTTTCTCCGGCTCAACTTTATCCGAAAGCAACACTTCTCCGCTTAGAATCATTTCACCATTCGTCTTTTCTGATGGCGTTAAACCCAGTGTTTTAACTTCAAACTCTAATGGAATAATTCGGAAATTAAATTGATACGGCGGGCTGGTTGCAGGTACATCTTTCAAACCCTGCGCTTTTATACTGACTTTATATTCGATGCCTGCCTTTAGTTTTTTAGAAGGAACCCAAACAATTTCTGATTGACTCTTAAAAAGAGGCTTGCCTTCGATGCTTGGGTTAATATGCATAATTTTGCTTGCATCTTTACCTACAAGATCCTTATCAACAACAGCCCGATTAAATACAATTCTTACTGCTTCATCACTCGAAATAGTACCTTGTGTATGCCAACCACGCAGTTTTTCCCAACTAAATGCAGATTGATTTTTTGGTTTTTTAAGCTCAACTTTAGGTATTTTAGAAGCTTCATCTTCTGGTTTTGATTCTGAATTTTTATCTTTCTCAGTTGTTTTTAATTCTTTAACCACTGCTCCCTTTGTTGAAACAGTTTCCTTGTTATCATTATTGTTGTTTTCAGTTCCGTTGCATCCATAAATTAGAAAAATAATTAACGGCAATAAAAGGCTTATTTTTAGACTATTTAAACAACGTGATGAAATCAAGATGCACTCCCTAGCGTACTTGGTTTGGTTCAGTTTGGTTCGATTCATTAGAGAAAACTATAGCAGCTTAGTCAAAAGTTATTTGAGTAAGTTCTTAGTATTTTATGCGTAATTCTCATGCAAAAGATCAAAATATCTTGTATTCAATAATTAAAACCACATCTTGTAATTATTAGACTAAATTAACAAGGTGAAATATGACCTCCAAAAACATCGTTTGCCCACATTGTTTCGCAACAAACCGTATTCCTAGCGCGCGTTTAGGTGATAATCCAAAATGCGGCAAATGCAAAAAAATATTGATTACTAAACAGCCTGTAGAGTTGAATGATTCGACTTTTACCAAGTTTATTACTAAAAATGACATTCCAGTTGTCGTCGATTTTTGGGCGGAGTGGTGTGGCCCTTGTAAGATGATGGCACCTGCTTTTGCAGATGCTGCAAGTCAGCTATCGCCGAATGTTGTGTTGAGCAAGTTGAATACAGAAATGGCACAACAAACGGCGACACAATTTTCGATTCGCAGTATTCCAACTATGGTAATTTTTAAAGGCGGTAAAGAAGTTGCTCGCCAATCTGGAGCAATGAGTGCAGACCAAATTACTCAATGGGTAAAATCATTCGTATAATATGATGTCTATGTACGAGAGTATGGCGAAAGAAAAACAAACGTAACTTCTCTCGTGCAAAGATCTCAATACTAGTTTTTTTGCAATATCCCATATAGCTCTTAAACAGTGCTACATAAGCGAATATTCTTTATAAATAGGCTAATTTAGCTTACAATATGCGCTTGGGGATCACGCACAAAAGGGATTTTATGAAACACTCGCGATCACGCAATGTGGCATTCTTTGTAACATTATTTACAGCAACTGGGCTTATTTCACTTTCATCACCCGCAATCGCGTTAACGGATACTTTTTATGTAACTGGGCAAGATTTAGATATGTTAATGGAAAGTGATAAAACCTATGTGATGGAAGAAATTGAGTATAAATTACGCAAAATTCCATTGTTTCGTGAGGTTGAAGATTTTATGTCTACAGTAAATGATAATTACATTATTGAAGAATAATCACAAAAACCAATCTTGATTAATTTCATCCGCCTTTAACGGCTTTATTTGTAATTCTCGTTCTTCTTCATCTGGCTTTCCAACCAAAACGGTTACTTCATCAGCATCGCGACCTTGGCTATAACGCGCGGTGATGGATGCCGCTAAATAAATATCTTCTGCCGAAATATCCGAGCCATCCAATAAGGTCAACGGACCACTGCAACTGGCTGTTTTAATATTAATAAACTGTTTTTTATATCCTTGCAGAAAACGTGTTTCACCTTCTTCTCGTGCGATGATCATTTTAAAATTATCGCGCGGACGAAAATGACGACCTATTTTAAGCAACATAATGTCATCCATTTCATAGCTTCGTCCTTTGCCACGATGACTTAACAAGTCTTTCATTTTATCTGAGTAGTTAGGATCTGTTAAAAAACAACAACCACCCGCAGGCTGTGCATAATCATCCAGTTTCCACTTTTGTGCCAGTGCCATTTGTGGTTTACGATTACGACCAGAAAAATCAAACAGCTTTTCTCTATCCACCCAACCTTCTTTCTCTGGTTTTGTTGCAGGTAAGTTTTGAGCACATAATGGGCGAAGTAATAATTCATCAGCACCCGATTCCGCCGCGATGATCGGCATCGTTTCTTTACGTTGCGACATTGGGCGTTGCCCGACCACTTCGCCAGTCACGATAAAATCAAAATCATTTTCGGCAATCCACTCATGCGCCTTTTTCACCATGAATATTTTACAATCAAGGCAAGGGTTTAAGTTTGCACCGTAACCATGTTTAGGGTTTAACACGACGTCTTTATATTCTTCTACAATATCAATGATGTGTAATTTGATACCCAGTTGCTCTGCTACCCACAACGAATTATTACGCTTAGGCTTGCTCGCTTTCTTTTTACGAATAGCATGCGTATGACCCTCGACACAAAACCCCGTGAAAAAGTTAATACCTTCCACATGAATACCTTGTTCGATCATAGCCTTGGTTGCTAACAGTGAATCTAGTCCACCAGAAATTAAGGATACGGCCTTGCGTTGTTGTGGCTTGCTCATGACATATTTTTTAATAGCGTAAAAGAGGGATTATTACAGCGTTAATGGGTTTTGTCACAAAAACCTTATTGATGTGTGTTTGATATTGTCGCGCTGAAGAATTATATTTTTATTTCTGCTATAACACTATTTTGATAAATATCAATTAATATGAGTTTATTATGGATAACAAAATAAAAACAGACTCAGAAGCAACGAATCACCTAAAAGTAGAAAAGAAAAAGAAAAAAGGCTCAGCGCGAGCAATAGAGACTTTTTATAGAAGTGCTTACCGTACCCAGCTTGACCTCACTGGGCTGGCTGATATGAAAGCGAATATCATGATTTCTATTAATGGCTTAATCATCACAGCCATTATTGCTACAGAAGGCATGCTTGTTTATACGCATTCTTATTTTAAGTTGCTCCCCTTATTGCTTCTTGTTGTTTGTATTGTGTCGCTTATTTTTGCAATGTTAGCCGCAAGACCAAGGGTATCTAAACTACATATTACTAAGGATGATATGTTTGATGGCAGTGCGAGTATGCTTTATTTTAATAATTTTTTACAACTTAATGAAGAGCAATATGCGGAATGCAATGGCAAAAACCATTGAAGATGTAGATAACGTTTACCGCATGATGAGTAAGCATATTTTTAATTTAGGTGTAGTGCTTTCACGTAAATACTTTTTATTACGCATTTCATATTTGGTTTTTTTGGGCGGTATAATTTTGACGGGCTTGTTATTTATTAGTCGCTCTTTTTTATAAATTTGCTAGAACACATACCCAAATCATTTAAAAATATTCGTTACTATAATCAATAAAACATTCAGTAATAGGATTGCTACTAAAGGAGAAAAATCCATTACTCCAACCATAGGTACAAACTTGCGTATAGGATTAACAATAGGATTGGTTATGCTCTTTAATAACGGTACAAATGGATTGCCATGCGGTGTACCTATCCAAGTAATCACCGCATGAATAATAAGCGCAAACAGGTAAATGTAAATAATGGCTTTGATATAATCACCGACAGAAAACACCAAAAGATGCGGCAAATTAGTAATAGAATAATAACCTACCACGCTTAATAAAATTACTTTTAATATCGTTAAGCTAAACGCTAATAATACTGCGGCAGTATCAATTTTTCCTACAGCTGGTATAAAACGTCGAAGTGGAACTAATACAGGATTAGTCACTTTCACGACCATTTGAGATAACGGGTTATGAAAGTCGGCACGTGCAAAACCTAATAGCAGTCGAATGATAACAACACCAATATACATTGAAAAAATAACACTGATTAAGAAACCGGCTATTTGTGCGCCGACAGATAATGTATTCACGTAATTTAAAACTCCGGATTATTTTTATTAAGCTAATTGCTTAAACTTTAATTTACAAACTTTACTAACAAGCTAGGAACGGCTCAATTCTTTTGAACGGTTTTCTGCGGCATTTAATGCATCTTCAAACAATTCTACTAAACCGCCTGAAACCAAGGTATCGACTGCGGCTTCGGTGGTACCGCCTTTTGAGGTGACTTTTTGACGTAAGGTTGCTGCATCATCGTCACTTTCTAACGCTAGTTTAGCTGCTCCAAAGGCAGTTTGCAGTACCAATAGTCTGGCGTCTTCTGCGTTCAATCCCATTTTTTGGGCAGCCTGTTGCATTGCTTCCATAACGAGGAAGAAATAAGCGGGGCCACTACCAGAAACAGCGGTTACTGCATTTAATTTTTCTTCTTGATCGAACCAAAGCGTTGTACCTACTGCACGCAGAATGCTTTCAGCAATGCTACGTTGTTCTTCGGATACTTGGTTATTTGCGTACAAACCCGTCATTCCCGACTGTACTAACGCGGGTGTATTGGGCATACAGCGTACAATTGCTAATGATTTTGCATCTGTACCACCTAACCATTGATTCAAATTATTTTCTGTAACACCGGCGGCAATGGAAATAATAAGCGGTTCTGATAATGCATCAACTAATGAGTTACACACCGTTTCCATAATTTGGGGTTTTACTGCAAGCACAATAATATCGGCATTTTTGATAGCCTGTTTATTATCGGCAAACGCGCTCACTTGTGCCCAATCTTTTTGAAATGTGCTTAGCTGGCTTTCGTTTGGGTCGGCGATTCTAATATCCAAGCTTGATCCATCTTGGATCAAACCCGAAATTAGACTGCGTGCCATATTGCCTGCACCGATGAAGGTAATTATTTTAGTTTCTGTTGTCATATCTTTAATTATACAAGTAAGTTAATCACGTTTGCCAAATATTGCGGTGCCAATGCGCACAATCGTCGCACCTTCGGCGATCGCTGCTTCCATATCGTTACTCATTCCCATCGAAAGTGTATCTAATTTAAAGCCTTGTTGTTTAAGTTCTTCATATGCTTTTGTTACTTTTGAAAAGGCTTGGCGTTGTTTAATAAAGTCTGTTTGCGGTGCTGGAATTGCCATTAAGCCACGTAAGCACAAGTTTTTTAAATTACTAATTTCTGTGGCAAATTCGGATAAATCTTCAATGTGTATGCCCGATTTACTGGCTTCTTCATCACTATTAATTTGTATACAAATATTTAAAGGGGGAAGCTTGTCAGGTCGTTGATCATTAAGCCGTTTAGCAATTTTTAAACGCTCGATGGTGTGAACCCAACTGGCAGTTTCGGCAATCCGTTTGGTTTTATTTGATTGCAATGGCCCAATAAAGTGCCATTCGATGGCTAAATCAGCCAAGTCTTCCGCTTTATCTAACATTTCCTGCGCATAGTTTTCGCCAAAAGCATGTTGACCTGACTGGTATGCTTCGCGTATCAAATCTACCGAATGGCGCTTACTCACTGCAAGCAACTGAATATGGGATGAATCACGTCCATACTTATCAGCAAATTGATTTATATTTGCACCGATTGTCTGGAGCTTGTCACGTATTTTGCTCATCTATGATAAAGTCTATTTGAATAGTAAAAGTTCGATTATGAAAATAATAAGAATAAAACAATAACTCGAATAATTAATAATAAAAACTAAATAGAAGCTAAGTTACTATGGATATTACTCAATTACTTGCCTTTTCGGTAAAGAATAACGCCTCGGATTTACATATATCAGCCGGACAACCTCCTATTATACGTGTAGATGGAGATATGCGCCGTGTTAATCTGCCTTCTTTAGAACATAAAGAAGTTCATAGCATGGTGTATGACATCATGAATGATAAGCAACGTAAATCTTACGAAGAACATTGGGAGACAGACTTTTCGTTTGAAATCCCCGGTGTTGCTCGTTTTCGTGTTAATGCATTTAACCAAAACCGAGGAGCAGCCGCGGTATTTCGTACTATCCCAAGTAAAGTGTTAACGCTTGAAGATTTAGATGCGCCACAAATATTTAAGAAGATTTCTGATCAACCGCGTGGTTTAGTGCTGGTTACAGGGCCGACTGGCTCCGGTAAATCTACAACGCTTGCAGCGATGATTGATTATAAAAATGAAAACCAGCACGAACATATCTTGACGATTGAAGATCCGATAGAATTTGTTCACGAAAGTAAAAAGAGCTTAATTAATCAGCGCGAAGTCCATCGTGATACCCAAGGGTTTGATGAAGCACTTCGTTCTGCTTTACGTGAAGATCCAGATACGATCCTTGTCGGCGAAATGCGAGACCTTGAAACGATACGTCTAGCATTAACGGCAGCAGAAACAGGTCATTTAGTGTTTGGAACATTGCATACTACCAGCGCACCTAAAACTATCGATCGTATTGTTGATGTATTCCCAGCGGCAGAAAAAGACATGGTGCGTTCGATGATTGCTTCTTCATTACAATCAATTATTTCACAAACGCTACTTAAACGTACCGGCGGTGGACGAGTTGCTGCGCATGAAATTTTGATTGGTACAGGTGCTGTACGAAATATGATCAAAGAAAACAAGATTCCGCAGATGCATTCAGCACTACAAACAGGTGCAGATGAAGGCATGCAAACATTGGATCAAAGTTTACAACGCTTAGTTACTTTAGGACATACAACACGAGAAGTTGCTGCTAAGAAAGCTAAAGATCCCAATCTATTTATGGCTCAAAAGATTTAATTGCTTAGTTAACAACATTCATCAATTTTAAAAAAGAAGAATAAAAATGGATAAAGATAGTGCAATCACGTATGTACACCAATTGCTTCATGCAATGTTGGATAAAGGAGCGTCAGACCTCTTTATAACAGCAGGTGCAGCTCCTTCAATTAAAGCAGACGGTCTTGTTGTTCCATTAGCCGATCAAAAATTAGCGGGTGATCACGCCAGTCTGTTGGTTCGATCAATAATGAATGATCGTCAGCTAAAAGAATTTGAAGAGCATATGGAGTGTAATTTTTCGGTTAGCTTACCGGGTAAAGCACGTTTTCGTGTTAATGTTTTTACCCAACGTGGTGCTACTGGTATGGTGTTACGACACATTCCACAACACATTCCAAACTTTAAAGAGCTGGGTTTACCGCCCGTATTAAAAGATATTTCGATGACCAACCGTGGTCTGGTTATTATGGTTGGTGCTACTGGTTCTGGTAAATCGACCACTCTAGCTTCAATGGTTGATTTACGTAATAAAAACAGTCAGGGACACATCGTTACTATAGAAGACCCGATTGAATTTACCCACGATCATCATCAATGTATTGTCACTCAACGCGAAGTTGGCGTGGATACTGAAGATTATGGAATCGCGCTTAAAAACACGTTACGACAAGCTCCTGACGTTATTTTGCTGGGCGAGGTACGTGATAGAGAGACAATGGAATATGCGATTGCTTATGCAGAAACAGGTCATCTATGTTTAACCACTTTGCACGCAAATAGTACCAACCAGGCGCTTGATCGTATTATCAACTTCTTCCCAGAAGAGCGTAGAAACCAGTTGTTAATGGATCTTTCATTGAACTTGAAAGCAGTTGTATCGCAACGTTTAGTCAGAAAAACTAATGATGATGGTCGTCTTCCTGCTGTTGAAGTTTTAATGAATACACCAATGATGGCAGACCTTATCTTTAAAGGTGATGTACCTGGAATTAAAGAATTAATTTCTAAATCGAACAATCTAGGCATGTGTACATTCGACCAAGCCCTATTCCGTTTAATCGACGCTCGTATGATTTCAGTAAAAGAAGGTATGCGCAATGCAGATTCGGTTAACGACCTTCGTTTACAACTTAAATTACATAGTCGCCACGCTAAGAAAAATGATTTCTTTAAAGGTACAGAAAAACTGGCAATGGAAATGGTCGATGACGGTAGTAACGGTTTACTGTAAGTTTTAATTTAACGGAATAACAAATAAATAAAATGAAAATTACCCCTTATCTAGAAGCGATGGTTAAACGAGATGCATCTGATCTCTATTTAACAACAGGTGCTCATGCCTCATTAAAAATAATGGGACACCTTGAACATTTAACGCAGAGTAAATTAAAACCCGGCGTTATTGCTTCATTTGTAAAAGAAATGCTCAGCGAAAAAGAGTGGGACACTTTTCATGAAACTAAGGAAATGAACAAAGGTCTTTCTGTCAGAGATTTAGGTCGTTTTCGCGTTAATATTTATTTTCAACGTAGTGAAATGTCGATGGTTATTCGTTATGTTCGCTCCGATATTGTTGCGCCAGAAGCATTAGGTTTACCAGAAATTTTAAAAGAACAAGTAATGAAAAAAGAAGGCTTGTTCCTTTTTGTTGGTTCTACTGGTGCTGGTAAATCAACCTCGATGGCATCGTTAATTCAATACAGAAATCAACGCGAATCAGGGCACATTCTTACCATTGAAGACCCAATAGAATTCACCTTCCGCCATGATAAATCAATCATTGGTCAACGCGAAGTCGGCTTTGACACTTTATCGTATGGCAACGCGATGCGCGAAGCGATGCGTGAAGCACCCGATGTTATTATGGTCGGCGAAATCAGAAGTACCGATACGGTTGAAGCCGCGATGGGTTTTGCTGATACAGGTCACTTAGTTATTAGTACCCTGCATGCAACCAATACCATTCAGGCTTTAGAGCGACTCGTTCATTTATTACCATCAGAACAAAAAAACCGGGTATTGATGGATTTATCGTTAAACTTACGTGCCGTAGTTGCGCAACGTTTGATTCCCGACGTCAATGGTCGTTATGCGTTAGCAACCGAAGTACTGATCAATACGCCGTTCTGTGCCGAAGTTATCCGCAAAGGAAACATGCAACAAATCAAAGAAATCATTGATAAAGGCGCTGTAGATGGAATGCACAGCTTCGATCAATCATTGGTTGAATTATACAAATCGGGGAAAATCACCAAAGATAATGCATTAGAACATGCATCATCACGCAACAACTTAGACTGGATGTTAAGTTTTGACGGCAATAAAGGCGAAACAACTGACCCTAAAGAGACAACAGAAGCTGCTCCACAAATGAATGGTGGTTCTACGAAATTGCCTGAGTTGCTCTAAAGAACCTCTGATCAACTCATGTAACAATTAATAACCCAAGTCTCCTATTATGAGACCTTTGCACGAGAGTATGGCGAGATAAAAAATAGCGTAATTTCACCTGTTTTTCTTAAAAATGAGGTTAATAGCAGTGCTATTGAGAGAATTTTTAAGGGAAATAGGGGGAATTCAAGCATTTTTAATCCGTCATATCTGTCGTGTAAAGGTCTCATTATATTTGTAGTTATTGATATTAAGCACTATAGTAATATTAATAAGCTAACTTATAGGAGAAAACTCTTGAATATCACCGACCTATTATTCGACAAACAAAATTCCTCTGCCATTACCCAATTTGCTAATAAATTTGACGTTTCCGAAGCACAGGCACGTGACGCAATTAGCTCACTCGCGCCATCACTTTCTCGTGGATTAGGGCATCACTCTCAGAGTGAGATTGGACGTGGCGGTATTTTAGATGCGCTAAAAACAGGCAATCATTCTCGTTATTTAGATAACCCCGATTTACTCGGCAGCAATCAAAATAGAGATGACGGCAATTCTATACTCGGACATATTTTTGGTAATAAAGAGGTTAGTCGTCATGTTACAAACGAAGCTTCAAAGAAAA
>Ga0209633_10001429_pt1 | contig 24594 bp, 19 predicted proteins | sample Cruoilmetagenom1_FD_187290 | JGI IMG/M metagenome (GOLD analysis project Ga0209633, IMG submission 187290) | Oil polluted marine microbial communities from Coal Oil Point, Santa Barbara, California, USA - Sample 1 (SPAdes) (version 2) | ecosystem: Environmental > Aquatic > Marine > Oil seeps ...
ACAACTCTTACAACACAAGCTATTATCCCAGAGATTACTCACGATACGGCAGAAGAGATAGTTATAATGTAAATGTTGGCAGAAGAAGTTTAAGTAGAAGCGTTGTAGGAGTCAAAAATACAAATACAAATCGTTCAATTATTAGAGGTAGTGGTGACATCATCAAACCGAGAACTATTGCCCCAACTCAAAACGCAGTAAGACCTAGAACTATTACACCTAGAGAGAATACTACTGTACGACCCCGAACAACAAATCCTAGAAATAGCACAACAAACCCTAGAAACACTTCAACGCCAAGAAGTAATAATACGGCAACTCCAAGATCAAACACAACAACTCCAACAAATAGCGGAAGTGTTAGACCTCGAACTACTACACCAAGATCTACGACTACAACTCCAAGAACTTCTACGCCAAGGAGTACATCCACAACTAAGTCTACAAATAATAATACAACAAGATCTTATAATTCTAGCTCAGGAAGTTCTAGCACAAGAAGTTCTTCTTCTGGATCGAGTAGAAGCAGTTCTTCATCAAGTTCCTCTCGCTCCTCCCGACGAACTAGCAGATAAATCTATGTTAATCTCTTTTATATAAGACCTCTCTTTTGCAGAAATAGTATATCTAAAGCTCCTATTTAAATGAAACAAATACTCACAATTTTTAGCTTTTTTATCATTATTGTCACAAACGCACAATATCTAGATTATAATGACTTAGGACTTTTATTTAGCGCCGAGAATAACCAAGGAACTGCAAGAACAATGGCAATGAAAGGTAGTTTTGGAGCGCTAGGTGGTGACTTAAGTGCACTAGCTATAAACCCAGCTGGTGGTGCCATTTTCACTAATTCAACTGCTTCATTTACCTTAGGATATCATCAAAAAGAGGTTTTATCAGATTTCTATGGAAATCAATTCCAAAACTCTCAAGGTGACCTAAATATTTCACAAGCTGGTGGTCTTTTAGTCTTTGATAATAATTATGAAAATAATAGTATTCAAAAAGTAGTAATAGGCATTAATTATTCAATTGTAAATGATTTTAAAAATAATTGGATGGCAAATGGCATTGCCTCTCCAACTTGGGTTAAAGATCCTGTTGATGATCTTATCAACTATTCAAATGTTGAGATACAAGAATATAAGAACTACACAACTGGAAAACAATCACAGCTAAACTTTTCTATTGCCGCTCAATACAATGACAATTTATATATAGGAGCCTCACTGAATACGCACGACACTAACTTCGTTGAAGAAAGTACACGTCAAGAAATTGCAAACGATGGAAATGGAAATTCAGTTGATGCTTTTGAATCATATTGGCAAGAAGTACAAGGTAGCGGATTCTCTATGGGTATTGGATTCATTTTTAAAGCTACTCAAAACTTCAGACTTGGCTTATCTTATAATTCTCCTGTTTGGTATGAATTACATGAAGAATCCAATCTTTTCGAGGAGTACGAGAATGATTTAATTGGTTATTACAACTTAATCTATAGCAATGATCCACCACCATACGAAAACAACATTAATAAAGTTCTTGTTTATGATTACAAACTAAGAACACCCAGTAAATTGACAGGAAGCCTAGCCTATGTTTTTGATGATAAAGGCTTAATAAGTGCTGATATAACCCGTAAGAACTACAAAGGAACTACTATAAGTCCAGAATCTCAATTTGATTTTGAAAATGAAAATTTTGACTCTTTTCTTTCTGAATCATACAAATTAAACCTAGGTGCTGAATGGCGACTAGACGAATTTAGTTTACGTGCTGGATATAGTTATGAACAAAGTCCTTTCTCAAACCTATCTGATACATTTGATCAAGAAAACCCTTCTAATTTCACTTTAGGTGTTGGTGATAGTAGCGGTTATTCCATGGGTATAGGTTATGATTTCGGAAATTTCAAAATAGATATTGCTTATGATCAAACACAACAAACGGACTTCTATGATATCTATCAGAAATTCGATTTTATTAATAGCGCAGAACAAGAGAAAAGAGATGATAAAGTTCTAGCAACACTAACTTTAAAATTATAGTAAAGTAACTAGTGTAAAACGGAACTCCTTACCCCAGCTTAAGTCAATATTAATAATTTGGTTGTAAGAACTTAATTCACTAATCACCTTCTGTCAGGACAGGTAGAATAACTAAGTTTGTAATTCATCACGACCAACTTGTGGAATAAAGACCCTTAAAAAGAGCAAGTCTATCCCTTAAAAAAATAGCTTCCTTTTGGTCTCTTATACCAGCTTTTATTTAATACGTTTCTATAAACTTCGCAACAAGCTTTGCAACCTTTTTCTCAGCTAGTTTTGCGACCTTTTGTACTTCTTCGTGCGAAACTTTTTCAACTAAGCCTTCAATGCCTAAATCGGTAATTACGGATAAACCAAAACAAGTCATACCCATATGTTTTGCGACAATCACTTCTGGAACGGTAGACATACCAACCGCATCTGCTCCAAGATTACGTACCATACCATATTCGGCAGGTGTTTCAAAAGTTGGCCCTTGTAAAGCTAAGTAGATTCCTTTTTGAATTTTTAAATTTTCATCTTTGGCTATTTGCTCCATATGCGCAATCATAGCCAAACTATAAGGTTCGTGCATATCTACAAAACGCGGACCAAATCGCTCATCATTAGCTCCGTTTAATGGATGTTCAGGCATCATATTAATATGATCAGAAATAAGCATGACATCACCTGTTTTAAAGTTTGCATTTACACCACCTGATGCATTCGATACGATTAGATTTTCTATTCCTAAGTATTTCATCACACGAACAGGAAAAGTAGCTTCTTGTAAAGACCATCCTTCATAATAGTGAAAACGACCTCGCAAGGCTAAGACATTCTTTCCGCCAATTGTTCCGTATATTAACTCGCCATGATGACCACTAACAGTCGATACAGGGAAATTAGGAATTTCTTTATAAGGAATGCGAATACTTATTGCAATAGTATCCGTAAAATTTCCCAATCCGGTACCGAGAATGATACCATAATCCATATTTACAAATCCTTTATCCTTTAAAAATTTAACGGTTTCTTGTGTTTTCTCCCACATAATCTAAAATAAGTTTATCAAAATCTTTTTGATGATTAATAAATGCTGTTTCAATCGCTAGATAAAAAAGTTCGTTTTTTACCAAAGCGGTTTCAAAGATACGAACATAATCTTTTTCAGTAGTTAATATAAGTTTCTTTTTATGTAAAATACTATCATAAGCACGTTGAATTACGTCAATATCTGATTTAGAGAAAGAATGATGATCAGGATATGCTAAATGCGTATAGTCAATTTCTTGTTCACTTAGATGACGTACTAATGGTTTAGGATTAGCAATACCCGTAACTAAAACAATCGAATACTCTTTTAAATCGGCTATAGCAATTTTTGACTTTTCATTCTGAATAAAACTGGCATACTTGATTTTGGTAAAAAAAATTGTCTGATCTAAAGATGGTTGTAACTTGACTGCCGTTTCATATTCCTCTTTCTCAGTCAATAAATCTGGACATTTTGTAACAATAATTACTTGTGCTCTATTGGCTCCTGCGGCACTTTCTCGAAGATTGCCAGAAGGAAGCTGCTGATCGTCTACATATAAATCATCATAAGGGGTCAAGAGTATTTTAAAACCTGGATTCACTTTTCGATGTTGAAAAGCATCATCTAAGAGTAGTACTTCTGGTTTATCTCGCAAGGCTAATAACTGCTTAATCCCATGGGTTCGATCTGCATCAACTGCCACCAAAATAGTTGAATGTTGTCTAAATAATTGATAGGCTTCATCTCCAAGATTACTAGCCGTGGCATTTTTAGATGCCAAGACAAAACCGCTAGAACTCCGTTTATAACCACGACTTAAGACCGCCACTTTATAGTGATGTTTTAACAAGTTTACCAAATAGGCAACCTGTGGTGTTTTACCAGTTCCACCAACGCGTAAATTACCCACGACAATTATAGGTATATCAAATTCATTGCTCTTTAAAATCCCTTGATCGTAGAATGAATTACGCAACTTAGTTATTCCACCATATAACAAGGAAAATGGATATAATAATTTACGTAACGGATTACTCATAGGGTTGCGAATGTAGTGAGAATATCTATTAAAACCAATGTTTTAATGTCTGACAATTGCTTGAAATACCTGAAAAAAATAATGTAAATTTGCAGTCTTTTTAGATTTAAAAATTATACAGAATGAAATACTTATCCGATATAGAAATTGCACAAGATGCGAAAATGCTACCCATTGTTGAAATTGCTAAAAAATTAGGAATTAACGCAGATGATATTGAATTATATGGAAAATATAAGGCTAAGATTCCGCTTTCTTTACGAGACGATAAAAAAATAGCAAACTCTAACCTAATTTTGGTAACTGCAATCACTCCTACACCTGCTGGAGAAGGAAAAACAACGGTTTCTATTGGATTAAACGAAGGTTTAAATAAAATTGGAAAAAAAGCAATTGCCGTATTACGCGAACCTTCATTAGGCCCAGTTTTTGGTATTAAAGGTGGTGCTGCAGGAGGTGGATATGCACAAGTGGTACCTATGGAAGATATTAACCTTCATTTTACAGGTGATTTCTCTGCCATTGAAAAAGCTAACAACTTACTTTCTGCGTTAATCGACAACAACATTCAAAGTAAAACACGCAACCTAAACATTGATCCTCGTACCATTGTTTGGAAACGAGTTATGGATATGAATGATCGAGCTCTTAGAGATATTACGATCGGTTTAGGAGGTGTTTTTAATGGTATCCCTCGACAAGATGGATTTAACATCACGCCAGCTTCTGAGGTTATGGCTATATTGTGTATGGCCGAAAACTTTGAGGATTTAAAAACGCGTTTAGGAAATATTTTCATCGGATTTACATTCGATAAAAAACCCATTTACGCACGTGATTTAGTTGCTGAAAATGCAATGGCAATCTTATTAAAAGATGCAATCAAACCAAATTTAGTACAAACTTTAGAAAATAATCCTGCAATAATTCATGGTGGACCTTTTGCAAATATTGCACAAGGAACCAACACAATCATCGCAACAAAAATGGGCTTATCTTTAGCAGACTATGTCGTTACCGAAGCAGGTTTTGGTGCTGATTTAGGTGCCGAAAAATTTTTAAATATTAAATGTGTTGCAGGTGGTTTAAAACCTAAGGCTGTTGTATTAGTAGCTACCATACGTGCTTTACGTCATCATGGTGGTGCTCGCAAAGAAGAATACAACACACCTTGTTTAGATAAAGTCAAAAAAGGTTTTGAAAATCTTGAGAAACATATTGAAAATATTAAAAAGTTTGGAATTACACCTGTTGTTGCCATCAATAAATTTCCAGCAGATACTACAAACGAAATTGATTATATCATCGATAAATGTAAAGAATTAGACGTAGAGGCTATCGTAGCCGAAGAATGGGCAAAAGGAGGAGAAGGCATGACAGATATCGCACAAGTAGTCGTCGATAATATAGCAAAAGGAACTAACGAATTCAAAGCATTGTATGACTGGGAAATTCCAATTATTGAAAAAATTGAAACAATTGCCAAAGAGATTTACGGAGCCGATGGTGTCGATTTTTCTAAAAAAGCCTTAACTGATTTAAAGAAGATAACCAACCTTGGTCTGAACCAATTACCAGTTTGTATGGCTAAAACGCAAAAATCATTATCTGATAATGACAAAGCAGTTGGCAGACCTCACGATTTTAGAGTCACCGTTCGCGAATTTGAATATGCAGTGGGTGCAGGCTTTGTTATTCCAATCTTAGGAAAAATGATGCGTATGCCGGGATTACCAGCAACACCAGCTTCCGAAGGAATGCACATTGACAATGACGGTAAAATATCGGGCTTATCTTAAAACGAGTTCACTAAATACATCAGTTCTAATTATATAGAGAATTATACAATTACAGCATATAATCAAAACCATCGTACTAAAACGATGGTTTTTTTATAGTAGTCTCTAAAAAACTAACATAAATCATATTCTATCAATTTCTTAATTTGTAACTTTATGCTTCGTTTAATTTTAAATTATTAACTGATGAAAGTATATGATAATAAACACATTAAAAACGTCGCATTTGTAGGGGCACACCACAGTGGTAAAACGACCCTAGCCGAAACGATGCTCTTTGAAGCTGGATTACTGAAACGTCGTGGAAGCGTTGAGGAAAAAAATACTGTTTCTGACTTTCACGACATTGAAAAAGAGCGCCAAAATTCGATTTTTGCAACTCCTTTACATACCGAATGGCGTAATTACAAGATTAACATTATTGACACACCTGGTTTAGATGATTTTATTGGAGAAATAGCTGCAACCATGCGAGTTGCTGATACTGTATTAATGGTGGTAAATGCGCAACACGGCGCAGAAGTAGGTACTGAGATTATCTGGAATTATGTAGATCGTTTTTCAAAACCTTCTTTATTTGTAATCAATCAAATAGACCATGAAAAAGCTGACTTTGATACTAGTTTTGCGAGCATTGTAGATTTAGTAGGAAATAATGCCATAAAAATACAATATCCTTTAGTAGTAGATGGTGCACAATGTATTGTTGATGTGCTAAAGATGAAAATGTATAAGTTTGGACCCGAGGGTGGAAAACCAGAAAAATTTGATATCCCCGAAGACCAAAAAGAAGTAGCGAATCAGTTACACAACGAATTGGTCGAAAAAGCAGCTGAAAACGATGAGGATCTTATGGAATTATTCTTTGATAAAGGTACGCTTAATGAAGATGAGATGCGTGAAGGAATAAAAAAAGGAATGCTGAATCACGAACTATATCCTGTTTTTTGTGTATCCGCTTTAAATGATATGGGTAGTGGGCGTTTAATGGGCTTTATCGATAACGTGGCACCTAGTGCTATTGATTTAAAACCAGAACAAAGTGTAGAAGGCAACACTATTTCGAGAACTGAATCACCTACAACGCTATTTGTTTTTAAAACGCTCAATGATGCTAACTTAGGAAAAATTACATTCTTTAAAGTAAAAGCGGGTGAATTAGAACAAGGTTCTAAGTTAGTTAATTCTCGAACGGGTTATACGGAGACCATCAACCAATTATTTATAATGGATGGGAAAGAACGTAAACAAGTTGAGAAATTGACGGCTGGTGATATCGGAGCTACCTTAAAACTTAAATTTACAGAAACAAACGATAGTCTTCTAACAGATGGATCAGAATTAACTGTTAAACCTATTAGCTTCCCAAAAGCACGTATAAGAAAAGCAATACATGCTACCGATTCTAATGATGAGGAAAAATTACATGAATCACTACGTAAAATAAGTAGTCAAGACCCTACTTGCAGTGTCGAATATTCAAAAGAATTAAAACAACATATTTTAGCTTGTCAAGGAGAATTACACCTTCAAGTAATCGATTGGCAATTAAAAAATATTTATGGTGTTGAAGCAACTTATCAGCAACCAAGAGTTGCCTATCGTGAAACGATTCAACGTTCTGCTACCACAAGCTATCGTCATAAAAAACAGTCAGGTGGTGCAGGTCAGTTCGGTGAAGTTCACATAAAAATAGAACCTTATTTTGAAGGAATGCCCGATCCTGAAGGCTTTAATGTCCGAGGAACCGAAGAGATTGAACTCGATTGGGGTGGAAAATTGGTGTTTGTCAATTGTATCGTGGGTGGTGCTATTGACGCACGCTACTTGCCTGCCGTTATGAAAGGTGTTTTAGAAGTGATGGAAGAGGGTCCGTTAACAGGTTCTTATGCACGCGACATTCGCGTCATGTTATTTGATGGAAAAATGCACGCTGTCGATTCAAATGATCTATCTTTTAGATTGGCTGGCGCACATGCTTTTAAAGAAGCTTTCTTAAATGCAAATCCTAAATTAATGGAACCTATCCATGATCTAGTGGTGAAGATGCCAGAAGAAATGATGGGTAATGTAATGACCGATTTACAAGCAAGACGTGCCATTGTTATGGGTATGGAAGGTGAAGGAAAATACCAAAAAATCACGGTAAAAGTTCCTTTAGCAGAAATGTATAAATACTCGACAAAACTTCGTTCTTTGACTCAAGGACGTGGAACTTTTACGACCAGTTTTGATACATTCCAAGCTGTTCCAAGTAATATACAGAACGAGTTAATGAAGAAAAGAATTGCAGAAGAAAACGATGCTTAAACAGTATTCAAATAATAAAAGCCACGTTATTACGTGGCTTTTTCTTTTACCTTTGTTAAAAATTTAGACATGCATATAGCAATTATAGCACACGACGGAAAAAAAGCAGAAATGATTCAGTTTCTAATGGATTATAAAGCCATTTTAGCACGAAAAGAAATTTTCTTAATTGCAACGGGTACGACAGGAGAAAAAGCTGAAAAAGCGGGTTTTAATGTTACAAAAGTGCTGTCTGGACCTATGGGTGGAGATGCTCAAATCGCCTCAAAAGTAGCACAAGGTGAGATTGACATGGTTATCTTTTTTAGAGACCCCTTAGAAAAGCATCCACATGAACCCGATATTTTTATGTTGATGCGTTTGTGCGATGTTCATAATATTCCCCTAGCTACCAATCCTGCGACTGCTGAATTACTAGTCAAAGGAATCTAGAAAGACCTCTTGTTTATCTTGTGAACTTTTTTTGCGAACTTTTTGTTAGCGAGTTATTACGGCTATCATAGATATTTCAACAGCAACACCAAGTGGCAGTTTGGCTACTTGTACTGTTTCACGAGCCGGAGCAATAGTCTCCTCAAAATAGCTTCCATACACCTCATTAATTGCTGCAAAATCATTCATATCTTCGATAAAAATAGATGATTTTACTACATTATTAAAACTTAGATTTGCTTCAATGAGTATAGCTTCTAAATTTTGCATGACTTGTTTTGTTGCATCTTTAATACCAGTCTCGACTAAAGCTCCAGAACTAGGACTCATGGGTACTTGCCCAGAGATATACAAAGTACCTCCCGCTAAAACGGCTTGATTGTAAGGCCCGATGGGCATTGGCGCATTAGATGTTTTAATAATTTTTTTCATAATCTATGTATTATTCATTTTTTGTTATTCACTTATACAAAATACCTATTGTCTTTTGTCTATTACTTAATACATCTTACAACTAAAACAATTTTTTATCTGGCAGCTTACGTTTATCATATTTTAAATCACTTAACACCGATGATTTTACACCAATAAAAAAGTAATAAGTAGTCCGTGAGCCAAAGGGAACCCAGTTAAAACTCATTTTCCAACTATCCAAATCACGCTGAAAATGCAACTGCGTATAGGTAAGTCCCTTTCGTTTAAAATCATATCCCGAATTAAATCCGACATTCCACTTCGGACTCAATTCAATATCACCATTAAACATGAGTGAATTATTTGAAAATTCGTCTTCCCTTCTGGCATTCGTATATTGCAAAGAATAAGACAAACTCAAATTCCATGGAATTTTAGAACGATATAATTCTGTTTTTTTTGATTTTTGTGTATCCGAGGAAGAGTTCCCCGCATTGTTGAGGTCTCCTCCCATCATATTTCGTTCATCTGCGGCAGCTCTGGCATCATTATTTTGTGCATTATTTTGACTGCGGTCATTTCCACTAAACGTTTTATTCGATAAACTATAATTCATGGTAACACCTGCTCTTGTTAATCGAAAAAGACTACCACCATTATCAACATTAAATTTATCAATTCTATTTCCGTTCGCATTTATAGCATACGGATCCAAAGAAGCGTTAAAATTAATACGCATTTTATTATTGAAAACCTGTGCACCTGCATTCATAGAAACGGGTGCCCAACGCAAGGTATCTGCCGCCATATTATAACTTGTCGAAAAATTAAGATTATTAAGTATGTTTATTTTCTTAGCTTCTGTTTGTGTAGAATCTCTAGACATCACTTTGGCTTCTAAGGTATTATTGACACTCAACCCAATACTGTTTGAAATGCCTTTTCCTGGCACGCCATAGATCCCATTTTGGTAAGGCGAATATTCAGCAACTTCTTGTATCTCAGGATCGTAAATTTCTTCATCATAAAAACTAAAATCAGGTCGATAATTGTAAGAAACTGATGGGCGTATGGTATGTCGAATGGCTTTTAAACGTCCTTTCTTGATATTAAAAGTACCATAGACATTCGTTGACAACGAAACACCTGTGCTATACTCTCTTAGTGTGTTGAAGCCATTTAGTGTATCTGTTTCTACAAAGGTTTCTGTGGGATCATAGCGTTTTTGAAGGTAATCAAAATACCATGTTTCTTTATAATTCGCGCTAGGACTTACCGTGAAATAATTAAACAACTTCATATTTGTACTCAAAGCTGCTGTATGTTTTACACCTGACTTAGCCTGCTCAAACATCTCTTTTTGAAAAAAAAGTTCATCTGAAGTACTGATGCGATAATCACCTGCTAGATTGTAGGTAAGACCCAACTTTTGTAGGGCATTTTTTTTAGCACCACTCCTTGGAGCAAACGGATAAATACGATCCATACTCAATTGCAATGCAGGCAATGACATATTGATGATTTCGGTATTCGTATTCTGAGAATGTGTGGCAGAGACACTTAAATTAAAAGGAGTTCCTACAAACTTTTTGGATAACGAAATAGACGAACTTAATTGATTGTTTAGAAAGGAATTGGTGTTGTATTCATTCAATGATTCTCGATAATATTTACTACTTCCTAAATTAACCGAAGCCGACAAACGCATATTTGGATTGGCTTGTGCCGCTTGGCTATGGGTCCATCTAATATTATAATTTGAGGATTTACTATAATCCTCAAAACCTCGTAAGCTTGTTACATTATTATCATAATTATAACTAAAATTACCACTAAATTTATAGCGTAAGGCGTAATTGCTTTGTGCTCTAAAACCCCAGCTTCCATTGGTGTAAATATCACCCGTTAGGGCTAAATCAAAATAGTCACTTATCGCTAAATAATAACCTCCATTTTGTAGAAAATAGCCCTGATTTCGATTCTCTCCCCAAGTGGGCATTAAAATACCCGAAGTTCTGTTTTGGGTTAGAGGAAAATAAGCAAAAGGTAAAATTGCAGGAGTAGGAACATCAGCAATATAAAGCTGTGAAGCACCCGCAACAATCTTTTTATTGGGAACTATTTTAGCTTTGTTAATACCCACATAATAATCGGGTTTTTTCTTTTTGGAAGAAGTAATTACAATATCCCTTACATAAAAAGTGGAGTCATTTACTTTTTTACTGACACGACTACCTACTAAAATACCGTTTTGTTGTTCTGATTTTAAACCCCAAATAAGGGCACGTTCTGTGGTATAATTCACCAGTAATGAATCTTGTGTAGATTCCTCTTGAGCTTGTTTAAAATAAGGCAGCTGTTTGTAGTCAGTACTATCTTGAATCCCTTTGGCAATAATGATGTTCTTTTTATAATCAATAATAATAATTCCAGCTTCGAGATCTACATCTTGGTAATGTAATTTGGCATTATTATAAAGAGTTGTGATATTATTAACTACATCTATTTGAATATAATCATCGGCTGTATGCTCAATGATATCTGCTAAAGATTCTTTGGGGGTTTTTACAGCTATTGTGTCGACGCGCACTGTGTCTTTTTGCACGACGCCTTTTTTTGAAGGATCAAACTTTTTTTCTTCAAAACTACTATTTGTATTAAACCGAATGCTATCAGTAACTTTTGAGCTCCCTTTTTCAGTTATTGGTTTTGGTTCTAAAACTTGAGCTTGCAGTGTGATAAAACTCAGTTGAAAAACAAAAAATATTAGAAATATGTACCTTCTTTTTATTAACAAATTCTTGTGAATTACTATTTTATATTGGTCTTGATTCTTCTCAAAATTGTAGTATTTTCGTAGGGTTCATTACGTATTATTTTTCCACTAACATAAAATGGCTTAATAATTGTAAAGATTTATACATCGGTCAAAAATAATTAAAATAAATGGGTAAATTCCCAACAATTTCATAAAAATATAATGCATTTAAATAAAGCTTTTTTACTAGTTGTGAGTCTGTTAATGGCACTCATATTTTCACACGTTTCTCTTGCCCAAGAAAAGGTTTTTACGGTTGTGATTGACCCTGGTCACGGAGGTAAAGATACGGGCACTACAGGTACAGCACGTTATAAAGATAAAAATGAGAAAGATATTGTCTTAGCTGTAGGCCTAAAAGTTGAAGCCTTGATGGCGAAAGAAATGCCTAATACCAAAGTTATCTTTACGCGTAAAAAAGATGAGTTTATTGAACTTAAAAAAAGAGGAGAGATTGCCAATAAAGCCAATGCAGATTTATTTGTATCTATTCATGCCAATGCTGCTACTTATAAAGCAACAGGTACGGAGACTTACGTCTTAGGAGTCCATAGAAACGAAACCAATTTGGCTGTTGCAAAACGAGAAAATGATGTAATATTATTGGAAGAAGACTATGAAAAGCACTATTCCTATGATCCGCATTCCCCATCCTCAATTATTGGTTTGACGTTAATGCAAGAAGATTATCTGGATCAAAGTATTCGTATGGCTAAGATTGTGGAAAAAAGTTTTGCCGAAGTGGGTAAAAGACGTACACGTGGCGTTAAACAAGCTGGTTTTGTTGTATTACATCAAACCTATATGCCTTCAATTTTAATAGAAATAGGTTTTTTAAGCAATAAAGTTGAAGAAGATTTTTTACGTAAAAGTAGCGGACAGCAAAAAATTGCAGCGTCTATTGTACAAGGGATTAAAAAGTACAAACAAGAATTGGATAAAAATACCATCGTAAACACTAAAACTAGTGAAACTACAACAGCAAGTAAAATCTATAAAGATATCATCTTTAAAGTTCAAATTGCTTCAAGTGCCAATAAAGTGAGTACAGAACCTTATAATTTTAAAGGATTAAAAAATATTAATCGTGTTAAAGTAGGTTCGCACTACAAATACTACCTCGGGCAAACATCAGACTATAATTTGATAAAAAAACTTAAAAAAGAAGCCAACGACAAGGGCTTTTCAGGAGCTTTTATTGTAGCTTTCAAAGACAAAGAACGAATATCTGTCGACAAAGTATTAAAATCTGCTGCTCTATAAATCTAGTTACAGAAAAATACTGTAATATTGCTTTTTAAACTTAATGAAGTGCTTGCATCTTGTACATCATATAAAATTTATAGGATTTGAAACTAACTAGAGAATTTAAAACGGGCGTAGTCTTTATCAGTGCCATTGTACTTTTTATTTGGGGCTACAACTTTATGAAAGGTAAGAATCTTTTTGATGGAAATATTCCAACTTACTTTTCTGAATATCAAAATGTACAAGGTTTAAATTCTGCGAGTAAAGTAACCATCAATGGCTTACAGGTTGGCAAAGTCCAAAATATCACCTTTATAGATAATCCAGGTAAAAAAGGTCAGCTTTTAGTTGAATTTAGCATGGAAGCAGACTTTGAGTTCTCTAAAAACTCGGTTGTAAAAATTTATAGTGATGGATTAATGGGTGGAAAAGCAATGGCAATATTACCATCCTATGAAGGTGAAAAGGCTATTTCTGGCAATTATCTAAGAGGTGAAATTGAATTAGATATTTTTTCTTCGGTGGGTGAAAAACTAAACCCGTTATCCTCTCAACTAGAAAGTGTAATTGTAGAAACAGACTCTTTATTAGTCGGATTTAATGATGTTCTAGATGCACCAACTAAAAAACATCTTAAAAACAGCATGTTACAATTAGACCGCTCAATAGCTAACTTCAATACGATTACTCAAAGTATTGATGCGATGCTAGCAGATAATAAAGAAAATCTAAGCGCTACTTTAGAAAATGCCAAAAAAGTAACAAGCGAATTTACCATACTAACACAAAATCTAAACACGGAGCTTAAAGAAGCTGAGATTGCCAAAACTGTTAAAGATTTACAGACAACTTTAGAAGGTATTAATGCAATTGTAGCAGACTTGGATAAAGGAAAAGGCAGTCTTGGTAAATTACTAAAAGATGATAAAATGTACACAAACCTCACCAATGCTTCTAAAGAATTAGAAGAACTACTTCGTGAGATGAAAGAGCATCCTAAGCGTTTTGTGCACTTCTCTTTATTTGGAAAAAAAGACAAAACTGGTTTTGTAGAAGAATCTACAGAATAAGCTCAAGGTTAACGAACAAAAATTACAGCACAAATAAGCAATTTCTTTCCAGTAAAAAACCGATTCCTTTTGTAACATAGATGTCATTTATACACTTGGGTTTTTCTTAAATTCGCACAGATTTTAAACGAAACTTAAACAAAAAGTATATGACATTAATGACAAGTTTAGAGCATGTAGTAACTGCAGCTCAACACGCGGAAATAATAGAGAACAATGAAACTGTTATGATCTGCTGTGGCAGAATGGGGCCTATGTGTCTCCCTGTTTATGACGCAATGGACGAATTACAAGAAGAATATCCAAATATTAAATTTTTCGATATGTTATTTGACTCACCAGAAGCTGCTGTTATTAGAAGCGCACCAGAATGTGCTGGTTTTATGGGTTTACCTTTTACTATGTACTATAAAAATGGTCAAGTAGTTAAAGCTACCTCAAGCATTCAGTCAAAAGAGCAAATTAAAGAAATATTAGACGAAAAATTATCCTTATAAACTTAACGCAAAATAAAAGGCTATTTGATTTCAAATAGCCTTTTTAAACTAGTATCACTATGAATACAAAACATTATGATGTGATTGTTTTAGGTGCAGGTCCAGCTGGACTAACAGCTGGCATCTATTTGTCTAGAGCTAAAATGAAAACCCTTCTACTAAACGAGGGTATGATCGGTGGTCAAGTCGTACTAACTCATGAAGTTGCAAACTATCCAGGTGTCGAAAATATTTCGGGGTATCAACTAGCGACAAGCATGAAAAAACAAGCTCTTTCTTTTGGTTGTGAAATCAAACAAAATATTAAAGTAAGCAAGCTTGATCTTTCAAGCACAACAAAAACAGTACATGTTGGTGATGACATCTTTACAGCTAATGCAATCATCATTGCTACAGGTGGTCGTTCTAGAGAACTTCATGTAACTGGAGAAGACTCTTTTAAAGGTAGAGGTATATCATATTGTGCTACCTGTGATGGTGATTTTTATACAGGAAAAGATATTATTGTAGTTGGTGGTGGAAATTCAGCTCTTGAAGAAGCAGTTGCTTTAACAACCTATGCAAAAACCGTTACCATAGTACACCAATTTGATCATTTTCAAGCCTTTGATCATGCTGTAGAAATGGCAAAAAAGAATAAAAAAATACATTTTATACTCCAATCACAAATCACCGGTTTTTATGGTGATGAAAAATTACAACATGTCAAAATAAAAAATTTAAAAGACAATACAATTTCAGAAAAATCGATTGATGGGGTGTTTATCTTAATAGGCTACCAACCCAATTCTGAAAAATTTACAGAACATGCTAACATCAACCAGTATGGAGAAATACCTACCGATTTAAAGATGGCTACAAATGTTCCTGGTGTATTCGCAGCTGGTGACATTAGAGAAAAACAAATTAGACAAATTACAACTGCAGTGAGCGATGGAACAATTGCCGCTATAAACGCTATTGAGCACATTCAAAAATAGCACAAAACCAGAGGGAAAACTCTTATTCTTTGAAAGAGAAAACCTGAAGTTTTTTCTCTTGTTTTTGGTTATTAAAAATATATTCCTAAATTCGCTAAGTTTATAACACCCCTAAAATTAGCAACTTACAATGATTTACAAACTAGCCCCTATAGTTTTGTTTGTTTTGTTTTCTTTTAAAACAAATTCAAAACACAAGAATTTTCCGATTTCTAGCGATTTTAAAACTGTTTCTACAACACCCGATTCTCATAAAGAACTCGTAGCTCTTTATGACAACTTGAATGCTCAAAATTTTACACATCCTAGTCAAGAAAGTTTTATCAATGCTATAGAAGGTTATCGTCAATTAAAAAAAGAAGGGGCTATTCAAAAAGACATCATAACTCTTATTGACTTTAGCCTATCTGCTAATCAAAAACGTTTGTGGGTTATTGACCTTCAAAAAAACAGTATTATCTTTCAATCACTCGTAGCTCATGGCAGAAACTCAGGTTATGAATTTGCCACAAGCTTTTCAAACACGCCAGAATCACATCAAAGCAGTTTAGGTTTTTATGCTACTGGTGAAACCTATTATGGAAAACACGGCTATTCTTTACGTTTAGATGGATTAGAAAAGAACATCAATCACAATGCTAGAAAAAGAGCCATAGTCATCCACGGTGCTTCGTATGTGTCTGATACATTTATCAACCAAAACGGACGACTAGGTCGTAGTTTTGGTTGCCCTGCACTACCAAAAGAACAATCAAAAGAACTAATTAATCTGATCAAAGATAAATCTTGTCTTTATATCTACTATCCTGACACTTTGTAGATGACTTATTTATCACTCCATTCTTTATACAAAGCTCTATCTAATTTATAGATATCATCTCTAAATTGCAGGCTGCCATTCTCACTCCAAGCAGTCCAATAAAAAATGTGAATATCCATTTTTTTTATACTAGTAATCTCTTTGGTTACACCTTCTTTAATTATTTCACGTAGTTTTTTATCATTCCATTTACGAGAATCATCTAAGATGTATTCAGCTAATTTAAGGGGATCTTGCACACGAATACAACCAGAACTTAAGGCACGATAATCAAAATTAAAACAAGTTTTATTATTGGTATCATGCAAGTAAATAGTAAACCTATTCGGAAAAATAAATTTTACCAATCCTAGGGCATTTTTACCTCCTATTCCTTGTACGTATCGATAGGTTGCGGCTTTTTCTACATCCCAATTAGCAGCATCAACCAGTTTATTCGCATCATCATATACCAATATATTTTTTCGACTTAGATAGGTGCTATCTCTTTTTATTGCAGGTACTATATCTTCTTCTAAAATGGTTGGAGGAACCGTCCAAGTAGGATTTAAAACTAAATAAGATAATTTAGAAGATAAAATGGGAGTTTGTCTTTTAAACTTTCCGACAATCACTTTACAAATTATTGCTGTATCTTGTTGAGCCATCACATGCAAACTATAGTTAGGTATATTGATTATCAAATAGTCCTTTTCAAATGTTCGAGGATACCAACGCCAGCGCTCCATATTGATGAGCACCTGTTCTTTTCGTTGTTTTTGTGAAATATTGAGTGCCTTAACGGTCTCTTTACCAATCACTCCATCTGGATTTAGCCCATGTCTAATTTGGAATTTTTTGAGTGCTCTTTCAGTTTCTAAATCAAAAACAGGCGTAAGACTATCAAGTGATTTCAAATCTTTCCAATAAAACAGCTTGTTTTTGACAATTTTTAAGACTTCATTAGTATCATTTAACACAAGTTTTGTATCAACTACTACTTTTTGAAAACTCTCCTCAGGATATGTGTTAATAATTGCTAATGCCTGTTTTAAGTGCTTATATACGATATGTGATGGTGCTAAAGACTTAATTCTCAAATCAAATGAATCTTTCTTTTTAAATTGTAAAAGCAATTCTTTATAGTTGATTTTATTCTCTTTTAAATCCCAATTATGATAAAGGTTTTTGGGATCGAGTCGCCCACTGGTTATTTGATGTATATAACGATTTAAATTTTGTGTCAGTAAAATGTCATAGCTAACTTTAGCGCTATCTGCAAGAGATTTATAATGAGCTTCATACCCTAGTATTTGATTTAAATTATATTCTTTAGGAAGCAAACCATCTGATGCGACATTTTGGAGTAGGTACACAACTTTTTTACGAATACTATCGGTAATCCAGAAAGTCTTTTTTTGATTTTTTTTGTAAAAAAGAAGCACCAAACTATCTTTAATCACAGCAAGTTGTGTCGTATCTAGTTGAATGGGTGAAACAACCGATGCACTAGTAATTTTGGGAGCCTGAACTGTTTTGTTCTGATTTCTTTCTTCACAGGAAATTAGTAAAAAGAGCATCAGAAAAATACAAACATTCTTCATGACCTTTTTAATAGTTCATCATAAATATACGATTTTAAATTGGTTTTCAAATATTTGTATCCAAAATTATTCTCAAAATACAAGGAACCAAAAAATAAACCTAACAAATCAACTGATAAAACATCTCATTAAAAGAATAAAAATAGCATGAAACAAGTTCATTTTGTTAGCTTCAATTCCTTATCTTTGTGAATCTCTACTTAAATACATATTAGTATGCATTACTTACCAAATGTACTTTTTGCCTTACTTCTTATCGCAGGCTTTACTTTTTTTATACAAAATTTCAGGAAAATAGTTCGAAATATCAAGCTTGGGAAGCCACTTGATCGAAGTGATAGAAAAGCAGCACGTTGGAAAAACATGGCGCTTGTTGCTTTTGGTCAATCTAAAATGATTCGTCGTCCTTTTCCAGCCATACTCCACTTTATTGTTTATGTAGGATTTATTTTGATTAATATCGAATTTTTAGAAATTGTATTAGATGGACTTTTAGGCACCCATCGACTCTTTAGTTTTTTAGGTGGTTTTTACAATTTTTTAATTGCTTCTTTTGAACTATTAGCTTTTTTGGTGTTACTCGCTGTTATTATTTTTTGGACACGTCGTGTAATTATTCGGATTCCTCGTTTTTGGAATAAAGAGATGACGCGTTGGCCTAAAAATGATGCTTTAAATATTCTATACTTTGAAATGGTATTGATGAGTTTATTTTTACTCATGAATGCTGCAGACGCTAATTTGCAAGCGCTAAATGCTCATCATTATGTACAAGCAGGCAGTTATCCTATCAGTCAATATATTGCTCCGCTATTATCTCAAGATATTGGTTCTTTGATACTTCTTGAACGGACTGCTTGGTGGTTACATGTAATCGGTATTTTTATCTTTTTAAACTATCTCTATTATTCAAAACATCTCCATATTTTATCCGCATTTCCAAACACCTATTTTGCCAATTTAGATACCGTAGGGAAGTTAGATAATCTTGAAGCGGTAACTAACGAAGTGAAAATGATGATGGATCCTAATGCCGATCCTTTTGCCGCTCCAGCGGATGGTGAAGAAATAAATATGCCAGATAAGTTTGGCGCAAGTGATGTTACCGATTTAAATTGGGTACAGCTAATGAATGCCTATACCTGCACAGAGTGCGGTCGATGCACCTCAGTTTGCCCAGCCAATCAAACGGGTAAAGAATTATCACCAAGAGCCATCATGATGAAAACGCGTGATCGTTTGGAAGAAGTCGGTAAAAACATCGACAAAAATGGCGAGTTCAAAGAGGATGGCAAACAGTTACTAAATGACTACATCACGCCCGAAGAATTATGGGCGTGTACCAGTTGTAACGCTTGTGTGATAGAATGTCCCGTACAAATTGACCCATTAGCGATTATTATTGATTTGCGACGTTATTTGGTCATGGAACAATCAGCTGCACCCACAGAACTTAATATGATGATGACGAATATAGAGAATAACGGAGCACCTTGGCAATATAATCAATTAGATAGAGCAAATTGGAGGGATTCGGAAAGCTAAGTCTGACAGTGACAGGCTCAGTCTGACTTCGACAGGCTCAGTCTGACAGAGAATTCGTCAAATTTTAAACATTGAACTTTAAACTTTTTACTTTAAACCTTAAACTATTTTTATGAATGCACCAACAATGGCGGAACTAGCCGCAGAAGGCAAAAAAGCTGATATCCTATTTTTTGTAGGATGTGCCGGTAGTTATGACGACAGAGCCATAAAAATAACTAAAGCTTTTGTGAAAATCTTAAACAAAGCAAATGTAAACTTTGGCATTCTTGGCCCCGAAGAAACCTGCTCAGGCGATCCTGCCAAAAGAGCTGGAAACGAAATGTTATTTCAAATGCAAGCTTTAATGAATATTGAAGCTTTCAATATGTATGAAGTAAAAAAAATAGTTACTGCCAGTCCACATGCGTTTAATACGATAAAAAACGAATATCCCGAATTAGGTGGCAACTATGAAGTATTGCATCACACGCAATTTATCAATGAGCTAATCCAAGAAGGGAAATTAAAATTAGATGGTGCAAGTTTTAAGGGAAAGCGCATTTCTTTTCATGACCCTTGTTATCTCGGTAGAGCAAATAATGAATATGATGCTCCACGATTTTTATTAAATCAATTAGATGTCAACCTCGTTGAACCTAAAAACCATAAAAGTACCGCTACTTGTTGTGGTGCAGGTGGTGCTCAAATGTTTAAGGATGCCGAAAAAGGAGATAGAGAAATTTTTGAAAAACGCACCGAAGAATTGACCGAACTACAACCACAAGTTATTGCAACGGCATGTGAATTTTGTAACACCATGATTACTGATGGTGTAAAAATGCAAGAAAAAGAAGCAGAAATTGAAGTTTTGGATATAGCAGAACTAATAGCTAAAGATTTATAGATTTAAATCTAGTATATAAAAAATTAAGTATAGCAGTTAATCTAGTAGTACAATAAAGATTAACTGCTATACTTTTAAAGATACCATCTAACAAATTATGCCGCATTTTAAAACCTATATTAAAGCTGCTCGATTAAGAACGCTTCCGCTGTCTGTTTCAGGAATTATTGTTGGTAGTTTTTTGGCGTATGCGCACGGATATTCCGATTGGAGAATAGTGGTTTTGGCACTCTTAACGACTGTCGGTTTTCAGATACTTTCAAACTTTGCCAATGATTATGGAGATGGTGTAAAAGGAACCGATAATTCAGATCGTATTGGACCAGCACGCACCTTACAATCAGGACTAATCAGCAGACAACAATTAAAGACAACGATTATAATCACTAGTATCCTAACACTGCTCATTGCTTTAGGTTTGATTTTTGTTTCTTTTGGAACTAAAAAACCTGCCTATACCCTACTATTCTTTTTTTTAGGAATAGCCAGTATTGCTGCCGCACTTAAATATACAATTGGCAACAAAGCTTATGGCTATAGTGGCTTAGGTGATTTATTTGTTTTACTTTTCTTTGGATTTTTAAGTGTTGTTGGCACGTACTTTTTGTTTGCCAAGCAACTAGATTGGACCCTCTTTCTCCCTAGTTTTTCAGTAGGCTTACTCAGTGTAGGTGTATTGCATCTCAACAACATGCGCGACCGAGTATCTGATATCAAATCAAATAAAAATACTTTAGCTGTGAAGCTAGGTGAAGTAAAATCTAAAAAATACTATTATTACCTTATCGGATTTTCCTTTATTTTTGCACTCTTTTATGTAAATTTTCATTACAGGTCGCCTTGGCAATTTTTATTTGTCATTGCCTATTTTCCAATCGTTAAGCAATTGATACGAGTGCTTAAAAATAAAAATGCTAAAAACTTAGATCCCGAGTTAAAAATATTAGCCTTGAGTACCTTTCTGTTTTCCCTTCTTTTTGGTTTGGGGCAAATTTTGTAACTTTGGGAAGCCTTGAAAGTTGAAAGTTGAAATGCAGTTGGCAGTTGGCAGTAGAATACTGAAGTTCAAAATAACAAAAACACCAAATAACTAAACAACAAAATCTCCAAATTATGAAAATAACCTATCTCGGTCACGCTTCTTTAAGTATTGAAGCACATGGCAAAACGATTGTAGTAGATCCGTATATTACGGCAAACGAATTAGCTAAAAACATCGATATTGACAAGCTAGAAGCAGATTATATCTTGATAACTCATGCGCATGCCGATCATATTTTGGATGTCGAAACCATTGCAAAACGTACGGGTGCTACACTCATTTCAAATTATGAGATAGTCACACATTTTTCTAAAAAAGGAATTGAAGGACATCCGATGAATCATGGAGGTTCTTGGCAATTTAGTTTTGGAAAAATACATATGGTCAATGCCATACATTCTAGTTCATTTCCCGATGGTTCGTATGGTGGAAATCCTGCGGGTTTTGTTTTAGAAACCGATCATCATCTTATTTATATAGCAGGTGACACGGCATTAACCTATGATATGAAGTTCATCCCTAAGGTTTTGGGCGAACTCGATTTAGCTATTTTACCAATCGGCGATAACTTTACCATGGGTATAAAAAGTGCACTCAAGGCTTGTGATTTCTTAGGATGTAAAAAAGTGCTCGGCTATCATTATGACACTTTTGAAACCATCAAAATTGACAAAATTAAAGCAATCAATAAATTTGCAAAAAAACGCAAAGAACTTAATTTATTACCGATTGGTGATTCGTTGAAACTCTAAATCTAGATAAACAACTATTACAACTTTAAATTCCATAGTTTTGATTTACTGATAAAATTCGTCTAAGCTGAGAAAAAATCTTACGTCATACTTCGGTTCTTAATAAAATAGCTATCAAACAAGTACCCACGCTAGGAATCGAACCTAGATCTAAAGTTTAGGAAACTTTTGTTCTATCCGTTGAACTACGCGGGCTAGTATTACTATAGAATTTTGAATATAACATTCAGAATTATTTAATGCAAAAATACTACATTTGTTTTGATATGATTACAGCCCAGTTTAAAAAATATATTCTCAACTTTAAACAAGCCAGCGGCACCTCACGAGGTGTATTGCGTACTAAAGAAACTTTTTTTATTATCCTGAAACAAGATGATAAAATGGGCATTGGAGAATGTGGTTTGTTTCGGGGTTTAAGTTCCGATGACATTCCGGACTATGAAAAGAAGCTTACTTGGGCGTGCAGACGCATTAACTTGGGCTTGCCCATTCTACTCAAATCGCTGCAAAGCTACCCTTCTATTCAATTTGGTCTAGAGCAAGCTTTTTTATCGTTACAAAATAAGAATCCATTTGAATTGTTTCCTTCTGATTTTACGCAATCAAAGGCGAACATCTCGATTAACGGACTTATTTGGATGGGGAAATCCGCTTTCATGAAACAGCAGGTTCAAGAGAAAATCAAAGCTGGTTTTAGCACCATAAAACTAAAAATCGGAGCACTAGATTTTGATGCTGAAATTGAATTACTAACTCAGATACGTAAAGAATTTTCTGCTGACGAAATTGAACTACGTGTTGATGCTAATGGCGCTTTTAACCCTAAAAATGCTCTAGAAAAATTAAAGCGATTGGCTGACTTACAACTCCATTCCATTGAGCAACCCATCAAAGCAGGACAATGGGAAGCCATGGCAAAATTATGTGCCAACACACCTTTACCTATTGCTTTAGATGAAGAGCTTATTGGTGTTTTTGAGCTGTCTAAAAAACAAGAACTTTTACGGAACATAAACCCACAATATATCATACTAAAACCTAGTTTAATCGGTGGTTTTTCGGGTAGTACTGAATGGATTGATTTTGCAGAAAAACAACAGATTGGATGGTGGATAACCTCAGCTTTAGAAAGTAATATTGGTCTTAATGCGATTGCGCAATATACCTATCAACTGAAGCCCAAAATACCCCAAGGTTTAGGAACCGGAGGTCTGTTTACGAATAATATTGAGAGTCCTTTAGCCGTAAAAAAAGGACATTTACATTATGACAACAGACTACATTGGAATTTGACAAACTTAAAACGCATTCAATAAATTAGAATGCTCGTGTCAACTAGCCATAACCTAAAACTTTTTAACTTTACAGACTTTCAACTTTATAACTAATTAGCAACTATGAATTTCATACAACAAGCTTTTACCGGAAAGAATGATTGGTGGCGGTATCTCTTAAGCATCCTACTGATATTTTTAGGATGGCAACTTGTGGGTATTATCCCGCTAGCAGTCGTTGCAATTTTACATTCGAGTGATATTCACACTTTTCAACAAGCAGCAGCTGATAACTTTATGAATTTAGGCATCAATGCTAATCTCTATCTTTTTAGTATGATTATGATGTTTGCGATCGGTTTGCTTTTTGTGTATTGGGTCATTACAAAAATTCATAAACGCTCATTTACTAGTGCACTAACGAGTCGAAAAAAGTTAGATTGGAAACGCATATTCTTTGCTTTTGGCATTTGGTTGTTGGCTTCACTACTCCTTTTTGGTATTGATTATTTTATGGCACCCGAGAATTTTGAATGGAATTTTAAATTTGTCCCCTTTATACTACTAGTGTTAATATCCTTATTTTTCTTACCCTTACAAACCAGTTTTGAAGAAGTCTTATTTAGAGGTTATTTAATGCAAAGTTTAGGCTATTCTGTAACAAAAAACAAATCAGTCTTAAGGTATTTATTACTATTAATCGGCCTTTTTTGCATCATATTATATGATTATTTCGATCAAAGTGAATTAATTATTTATATATTAATATACGCGTTCTATATACTAATAATAGAGTACTTATTGACGTTAAATTCGACTATAAGAATTTACACATCACTAGCATTTAACCAGATAAAAAACTTTTTTGCAAGAAAGTGGTTCCCTTTAGCATTTACTGCAATTAGCTTTGGTTTATTGCATTCCTTTAATCCAGAAGTAGAAAAGTTAGGCTATCTAGTGATGCTCTATTATATAGGTACTGGACTTTTATTTGGCATGACTACTTTACT
>Ga0209633_10001431_pt1 | contig 24573 bp, 22 predicted proteins | sample Cruoilmetagenom1_FD_187290 | JGI IMG/M metagenome (GOLD analysis project Ga0209633, IMG submission 187290) | Oil polluted marine microbial communities from Coal Oil Point, Santa Barbara, California, USA - Sample 1 (SPAdes) (version 2) | ecosystem: Environmental > Aquatic > Marine > Oil seeps ...
AGGTGACAACCTGAAGTTCGAAGTTGAACTGATTGCACCGATCGCCATGGAAGACGGCCTGCGCTTTGCGATCCGCGAAGGCGGCCGCACTGTCGGTGCTGGTGTTGTTTCTAAAATCATCGAGTAAACCGGTTAAAGGTTCAATCGAAGGAAAAGGGCTGCCATTTGGCGGCCCTTTTTGTTTTAATCAATGGGTGCCGGACATCCCGTGCCACCAATGCCGTCGTCCATATCTATGGTGGTGCAGCTGCCAGTCCGTTCCAGTGGGGCGGGTTCTGCCAAAACAACGGCTGCGGGCTCTTCAAGGATCGGGGCTGATCTGGCGCCTTCATCCATGGCCATTTTCGGGCTACAGGCAGACAGTCCCAGTAGGGCTAGGGCTGTGCAGATTTTGATAGACTTTCGCATCATGCGTCACCTTCGGAAGTGTGGTAGAAATAGCCACCGGCCCTGAACCTACCGCGCACTTCATCGCTTGGCAATTTCTTCATTTCGGCGGCCTTTTTGCTGAGCTGTTCCAACAAAGCCATTTGCCCCGCATCAAAATCGGCTTTCAACGCTTCAATCTGGCTGGCGGTCAATTGGGTGTAATGCACGGCGCGTTCAAAATGCGGTGGGGTTTGGCCCAGCACATTGTCGGTGGCGGCGTTCAGGTGATCACCTGTGTTGTTGGCCAGATAGGCCAGCTGATCCTCGGATCCTGCCAACGGTTGGTACGAGGTTTGCATCAACTGCACGCTTTGATCATCGGTGATCGCAATGGTGCCGGTGGCCAGCAATGTGTCCAGCATTGTGCGCGGATGTACGTCGCGGCGCACGATGCGGGCGAGGGCCTCGAATGACGGGGCGGGTCCGTTTTTGGTCAGCCTATTTGGTATGCCGTCGGTGTTATAGGCGGCTTCGGTCTGCCATAGCGCCACCAGCCGTGCCAGATGGTTTGGTGTTTGCTCAATTTGCGGTAATTCGCGCAGCCGGACAATGTCGCGGCGTTGCAATCCGGTCAGCACAGACAGGCGGCTGTCGGTGACTTTGCCAACCGTCATATCGGTGGCCGCATCAATGTAGTGGTGTTTCAACCGCTCCATCAGATCGGGGAACAGGATGCCACGGGCAACGGTCAGGCGCGCAAAGGCGGAGAGGAGGGGATCGAGAAGGTTTATCATAATGTGCAATATACACATTATGGTTGACTTCGCAAGTGTCGTTCAATATGTGTAAATTGCACATTATTGGAGATGATACATGTTACAGATTCAAACTACTTTTAGTTTCCCACCGCTTTTGCGGCGTGTTTTCCGACCTGCCACCATTTGCGCTGTTTGCGTTCTGGCGGCGTGTAGCCCCACAGGATTTGACGGGCCAGCCATACTGGAGGAACCTATGGTCGATGCCGCTGTAATGCCGTCGCCTGTGGTTGAGTCGGCCCCCGTGAAAAGCGTGACGACAACGCGAGTCGTCACCACAAGCCGTCGCGCGCCCAGATCCGGCGTGATCACGGCGGGCGACATTGATGACACCCTGAACATGGCTGCGTTTCAACGCTACTTGGCCAAGGCCCGTCGCAGTACACAACTGCCAACGGTCAATCTGTCGCGTCCTGTGATGGTTCGTCTGACGGGTGATTTTGGCAAACCTGCGCCCGGTGTGCGTGTGACATTGCGTAAACCCGGCGCGGCCGAGCCGTTCTATGATGGGTATTCAGGTGTGAATGGCGACATCACGGTGTTCCCGGCAATTCACGGCGCAGGCAATCTGCGAAACGTAGAACTGCGGGCCTTCCCACAAGGACAGGGGCAGGCGCATGTGCAAAGAATTGCCAGCGCAGGCGGACGCAAGACTATTGCGTTACCTTTTGCGAGCGATTGGAAACCCGAATTTTTGGACTTGGCCTTTGTGGTCGATACAACGGGCAGCATGGCGGATGAGTTGGAGTGGCTAACCCGCGAACTGCGTGGCATAGTGCGGTCCGCCCAACGCAGTGCGCCTGGGATTGATATTCGCTACGGTCTGATTGTCTACCGCGATCACGGCGACGCCTATGTGGTGAAAAATTATGGCTTCACCAAGCAACAATCCACCATGCAAGGCTGGCTGCGCAAACAAAATGCGGCAGGTGGCGGTGACTACCCCGAAGCTGCAGCTGCGGCGCTGGCGGCGGGCGCTGATCTGAATTGGCGGCGCGGCAAGGGCGAGCGATTGATGTTCCACATTGCCGATGCTCCACCACACAGTCAAGATGGGGGAGCCTATTTGGCGGCGGCGCGTGATGCGGCCCACAAAAATGTGCAAATCTTTGGCTTAGGTGCCAGCGGTGTGGCGGCGGAATCGGAATTTCTGATGCGGCAGGCTGCGGCGCAAACCAACGGGCGTTACCTGTTTTTGACCGATGACAGCGGGGTTGGCTATGGCCATGCCGAACCGACGATTTCCTGCTACCGCGTTAGTTCGTTACGCAATCTGATGGCGCGGGTTCTGCGCAGTGAGCTGAGTGGCCAGCGGATCGAGGCGACGGGCGGTGATGTTATCCGCAGTGTCGGTGACTACAGCGCTGGTGTTTGCCGCAATTAGGGGAATCCGCCCCGAAACTGATAAAGGCCGCCAAATCGGGCGGCCTTTTGCTGTGAGTGGTGGTCGTGTCTAGTTCCAGAGCAACGTGCCGCGGCGTTGCAAAACCATCCCTGCACGTATGCGCTTGTCGTTTTCGCTGGCGTTGCTTTCGATGATTTCCATCAGGCCATTCAACTGCGCGTCCGATAGGGCAGGCACGTCGGCCATGGGTGCATAGTGGTGAATTTTTTCGGTTTGGGCTGGGGTCGGTATCATTGCGGCGGCGGCTGTTGCAGCCGAGGCCAAAGCCAACGCAATGGTGGAGAGGAGGCGTTTCATGTCTTGGTCCTTTCGGGGTGTGAATGTGGTGGGGTGTTTTGCCGATACAGCAGAGATAGGAACGTGAGAGGTGGTATTGAAGTCACATAAATGCACACGGGGCCTCACGGAATTTTGGGCTTGAAAAAACCCACGCCGGGACGTTGAACGAAGGTGGTTCTGCTGAAAATGGCCATAGGCTATATTTGCAAGGTCCGGATAGAGCCGTGGTGTGTTCTGGGCGGCATCGCTATTTTGCGAGCGCGGCGTGAAAATACTCAGAAAGGCTGCCAGAAACATCTTTGTGTATTCACTACCCTGTGTATGCGGTCGGTTGAGCCGGGTTGGTCACACAGCGAAACCGGTGTGAAATCACCTGCACAGCAATGATATTAACATTCTTTGTCGCAATCCCCTTGATTCCCTTCAAGAGGTGCCGTAATCCCATCCTCGGTCCTAGGGGTTTAGCTCAGTTGGTAGAGCATCGGTCTCCAAAACCGAGGGTCGTGGGTTCGAGTCCCTCAGCCCCTGCCAGGACCGGCATCGCGTTAGATGCCTGATACGATCAAATGGCCACCATGAGTGGGTGATCGTTTTATCTTCTTCCTTTTGCAACACCGCGACGCTTGGACCATCAAATTGGTCGATATGGTGGTTTCAGGGTCTCGACAACTTGCTTTTCCTGTTTGGCGCTGCCCATTACAATGTATGAGCAATTGTATGCGATGGGTGATTTTACGGGTGAAAATATGATGGGCATGAAACGGACAATCTTGGCGACAATCACGCTTTGCTTGCTTTGGTCTTTTGGGCTGCGGCTGGATGCCCAAGAGGCGACGGTGGATATGCTTGTTGATGGTGTACCCTTGCCAAGCGATCTTACGCCAGCCGCAGACCTAAACGGCCCCTTCACGGGGGTATGGGTCGGGATGTGGGATGGGCAGCTCAAAACCATTCTTATTGTAGAAGAAAACGACGACGGAACCCGTGCCAAGGTGGTCTATGCCATTGCCGACAACCCCAACGCGAGGTTCAAGCGGGCGTGGCCAATCTGATGGTCTGTATGACGAGGGGTTCAGGAAGGACCGTAGCAAGGGTTATACGTGCAATGCAGAAAGGTCTTTGGTCGGCGCGCGGCGGGCGCTTTTGGACATTGACGCTGCTGTTGTCGCGCTTAAGCGCCGCCCTGATGTCAACGCCGAACCTATCCTGCTGGCTGGCAATTCACGCGGTGGTGTTATGGCTGCGGCCTATGCCGGGTCACATCCTGATCAAACCAAGGGTGTCATCAACTTTGTCGGCGGCTGGATCGCGGACGGCTGCGAGACCGCCGACACCATCAACCAAAGCCTTTTTCAACAGGCGGCGGGCTATGACAAGCCAACCCTGTGGCTTTATGGGGCGGATGACCCATTTTATGCGATCAAACATAGCCGCCAGAATTTTGGCGTCTTTGAGGGCGCGGGTGGCAAGGGTACATTCACCGAAGTCACTGTTTCCGGCGAAAACAATGGCCACTGGGTGATGGCGATCCCGCCTTTGTGGAGCGAGGCCGTAGCGGCCTACCTTGAGACGCTTGGCAAATAGTCAGTGCGAGTGCGGCGGAGCTTGAAATTTGCTGCTTAGGCGCTGGGCATCCTTGCTTCGATCATCCCTGACAACCAGCTAGAGCCAAAGGGAATGGCTTCGTCGTCAAAGTTGTAGGCGGGATGGTGGCAAAACGCGGTGTTGCCATTGCCAAGGAAAATATACGCGCCGGGGCGTTCTTCCAGCATATAGCTGAAGTCCTCGGAGGGCATGATCGGGTCCACGTTGTCGTCGACTTCGCCTGAGATGGAACGGGCGACATCGGCAGCATAATCTGTGTGCTCTGGCGTGTTCATGGTGACGGGATATCCGGTGTGCCATTCTATTTCGGCCGTCGCGCCAAGTGCAGCAGCGGTGCCCGCAACGATTTCGCGGATGCGCTTTTCGGCGATGGATCTGTATTCGGCATCCAGCGTTCGCACCGTGCCTTGCATGCGTACGGTATGGGCGATCACATTACTGGCGACGCTATCGGTTTCAAAGGTGCCGACCGTTAGGACCACCCGTTTTAGGGGGTTCACGGTGCGCGACACAACAGTTTGCAACGACAGCAGGATTTGCGCGGCAACCAGTGTTGTGTCGACGGCTTCATGCGGGGCTGCCGCGTGGCCGCCTTGGCCGGTGACTGTGATGTCAAACTCATCAGAGGAGGCCAGCAGAGCACCGGGGCGGATTGCGAATTGGCCAACCGGCAGGCCAGGCATATTGTGCAGCCCATAGATTTCCTGAATACCGAACCGGTCCATCAACCCGTCGCGGCACATCTCTAACCCGCCCGCGCCACCCTCTTCGGCGGGTTGGAACACAACCACGGCGGTGCCGTTGAAATTGCGGGTCTCGGTCAGGTATTTTGCCGCTCCCAGCAGCATTGCTGTATGGCCGTCATGGCCGCATGCGTGCATCATGCCTTCGGTTTGCGAGGCATAGTCCAACCCCGTCGCCTCATGAATTGGCAGCGCGTCCATGTCAGCACGCAATCCGATCACCTTGCCGCTATCGGTGGTTTGCCCTTTGATCACACCAACAACACCGGTGCGGCCGATGCCTTCAACCACCTCGTCACAGCCAAATTCGCGCAGCAGGTCGGCGACCTTCGCGGCGGTGCGATGTACTTCGAACAACAGTTCTGGATGGATGTGAAAATCATGCCGCCAAGCGGTGATTTCCTGCTGCAGTTCGGCATATCTGTTTTTAATGGGCATGGCGCGGGCTTTCCTAAGCAAAGGGTTGATCAGGTTTTGATGGTGGGGAATGGCGGGGATAATTGCAATGGATTTTGCCCGGAACGCGGCGGGCTTTAAGCGTTGGTGGCGCGAACATAGACTAAAGAGGTGTGCGCCAATGCGCCTGTTAGATACAAGCCCGCAACGATCATCAACATGACGTTTGGTCCAGAAATGCCCAGCACCAATGCGGCAAACAGGTCGATGCAGATGTAGGGAAGGGGCAGGCCTGCGAAAAACAGCAACACGACGATTGTCGACAGGATGAACCCACCGATGATGATCGTGATAGCGGTGTAACGCACCAACAGGGCTGATGCCATGCCTATAAATGCCGTTTTTAAACTGCGGATAAGGGAGGCTTCGAGCCTGTCAAACCTATGCTCATAGATTGCCAGCACAGCCATCTGAACAGCTGCGCCGCGCCGGTGCGTTTTGATTGTGGTGCCCCATCACATCATTTGAAATTGTTGGTTCAACGCAAAGCGCGAGAAAGACATAGCCCCAATGCGCCAAAAATTGTACGCGGTGCCGCTGTTTACTTTTATTGCGATCCTGTTCACGTCACGCTTTGTCGGTGGGTTACGCACGCAACACTTGTTGTTGGCCTTGTTGGTTATCCCGTCTATTCCACTCGCGATCTGGTTTTCGGTTTTGTACTTCTACTATTCCAACGAGATCGACACGGCGGGTGTTTTGAACATCGCTATGATCGTTGTCGGCATCACCTTTGTGATCAATTCGCTGGACAGTTTGATCCGTCTCTATTCGGACAATCTGTCGCTTACGCCCGCGCGATTGGGTAAATGGGGCTATATCACAGGCAATGTTGCTGTGTTGTTTGGGCTGACTTTGGTCTTTCAAAGCCAGTGGTTGCAGATCCAGTGGGTTGGGGCAGTCGTCGTCGGGATCTATTTGGCTTGTGTGGTCTATATCGTGCTGAACAAACGCGCCGAAGTTGCAGCGTTCAAGGCATCTCCAATAGAAAACGCGTTGGACTTTAGCAAGATCGAGGCCAGCCACTAGACCTTTGCCTGCCTCGCGCATTGATGGCGTTGGGGCGGGTTGTTCGCAGTACATCTGGCGAGGGCGCGCGTTGCAGGGCCAAAAAGTACATATGAATTCAGTCATATGGAATTCATATGATTTTCATATCTTGAAAACCCAGCGTTAAGCGCGTATCTGACCCTTTATCAAACCTAAAGGCATCCACATGGCACGTACAAATCCAATCCAATTCGTTCAGCAAGTTCGCTCCGAAGTTTCCAAGATCGTTTGGCCGACTCGCCGCGAGGTGTTGCTGACGACTGTGATGGTTTTCATCATGGCCGCATTGACTGCGATTTTCTTTTCGCTTGTGGACCTGTCTATCCGGTCGGCTTTGGAAGCCGTGCTGAGAATGTTTGATTAACCCGAACACCAATCTGGTTCGGGGTGAAGAGCGGATTCATTTCGTTTGATATTGCATATGAAAATATCCTGTCTAGCCACTTGAAATCACAGGGTTTCGGATGTAAATCGGGCGGCACCACATAGACAGGCGTGCAGCGATTCGGGTTGCGCGCTGTTTTTTGTTTGGGATGCGAGCGGGTTAACCGTTTGATAAAGTTAGAATTTTCCGTGCATTTGCGCGGTAGGCACAAGGGCGAAGGCAAGATGGCAAAGCGGTGGTATTCTGTAAGCGTTCTCTCGAACTACGAGAAAAAGATTGCCGAGCAGGTAAAAGTGGCTGTCGAAGAGGCTGGTCTTGAGGCTGAAATCGAAGAAGTGCTGGTGCCCACCGAAGAGGTGATTGAAATTCGCCGCGGTAAAAAGATTACCGCTGAGCGTCGTTTCATGCCCGGTTACATTCTGGTCCGGATGGAAATGTCCGACCAGGGCTATCATCTGATCAACTCGATCAATCGCGTCACTGGTTTTCTGGGCCCGCAAGGTCGCCCGATGCCGATGCGCGATGCCGAGGTGAACGCATTGTTGAACCGTGTAGAAGAGGGTGCAGAATCACCACGCACATTGATCTTCTTTGATATTGGCGAAAAAGTCGCCGTTACCGACGGGCCTTTTGAGGGCTTTGACGGGATGGTTGAGGAAGTCGACATGGAAAACAGTCGCCTCAAGGTGACTGTATCAATTTTTGGCCGCGCAACGCCGGTCGAACTGGAATTCACGCAGGTAACGAAAGAAGCCTGATGTGTGACGGCCACTGCGGTTTGATTTGAAGCCGTGGCGGATGTGGGAGGTTTGATGGGCGCGCTCATTGTGCCGGACCACGCAACCCTAACCCCCGATGACGCGTCATCGGGAATGTTGAAAATAGGAGAAGCCTAATGGCTAAAAAACTGGCTGGCACGATGAAGCTGCAAGTGCCTGCAGGTCAAGCAAACCCGTCCCCACCCGTGGGTCCGGCGCTTGGTCAGCGCGGCATTAACATCATGGAATTCTGTAAAGCGTTCAACGCGAAAACACAGGATCTGGAGCCGGGTTCGCCCTGCCCAACCATCATTACATATTATCAGGACAAATCGTTCTCGATGGATATCAAGACGTCACCGGCGTCTTATTACCTTCGTAAGGCTGCGAAGCTTAAATCTGGCGCTGCTCTGCCCGGTCGCGAGACTGTTGGTACTGTGACAATGGCCCAGATCAAAGAGATCGCCGAAGCCAAAATGAAAGACCTGAACGCAAACGATATCGATGCGGCAGCTAAAATCATCATGGGGTCTGCGCGCTCCATGGGCATCGAGGTGAAGTAATCATGGCAAAGTATGGAAAACGTACCACAGCTGCCCGTGAGGCATTTGCCGGTAAATCCGACCTGACAGTTGAAGAAGCTGTTGCGCTGGTTAAATCGAACGCGACTGCGAAATTCGACGAAACTGTCGAGATCGCTATGAACTTGGGTGTTGACCCACGTCACGCTGACCAAATGGTTCGCGGTGTTGTGGCGCTGCCAAACGGCACAGGTAAAACTGTTCGTGTGGCTGTATTTGCCCGCGACGCGAAGGCCGAAGAAGCCACAGCAGCTGGTGCTGACGTGGTTGGTGCCGAAGACCTGATGGAAATCGTCCAAGGTGGCAAGATCGACTTTGATCGCTGCATTGCGACACCAGACATGATGCCTATCGTTGGCCGTCTGGGTAAGGTTCTGGGCCCCCGCAACCTGATGCCAAACCCCAAGGTGGGTACGGTGACTATGGATGTGGCGGCTGCTGTTGCTGCTGCCAAAGGCGGCGAAGTTCAGTTCAAAGCGGAAAAAGAAGGCGTTGTTCACGCCGGTGTTGGTAAAGCGTCCTTTGACGAAGCCAAGCTGGTTGAGAACGTCCGTTCCTTCATTGATGCAGTTTCCAAAGCGCGCCCAACTGGCGTCAAAGGTTCCTACATGAAAAAGATCGTTATCAGCTCGAGCATGGGTCCAGGTGTGACCATCAATATCGAGAACGGTACTGGTAACTAAGAGATTTGGTCCCCGATTAACCTCGGGGATCATTTAGCGGCGCCGCAAGGCACCGTTCTGTCCGAGACGGAGGGTTGGGGTAACACCTGCTAATTCCTTCCTGAGATGGGAAGCGAGACAAATTAGACGAGGACCAGTCCTCGGGTGATTTTGGCCTCGGGACCCTGAATTGGACCCGAAACGCCCCGCTAATTTAGGGGACAAACTGAGCCGGAGGGGGGAACCCTTCCATAATTGGAGTGAAACTGTGGATAGAGCACAAAAAGAAGCCGTAGTCGCTGAACTCGGCGAAATCTTTGAAAGCTCTGGCGTTGTAGTGGTTGCCCACTACGCGGGTCTTACAGTTGCGAATATGCAGGATCTACGGGCGCAAATGCGCGAAGTAGGTGGATCTGTGCGTGTTGCCAAAAACAAGCTCGCCAAAATCGCCCTTGAGGACAAGCCTTGCGCAAGCATCGCCGAACACCTGACGGGCATGACTGTTCTTTCCTACTCTGAGGATCCTGTGGCTGCGGCCAAGGTTGCTCACGGCTTTGCCAAAGAAAACGACAAGTTCGTTATCCTTGGTGGCGCTATGGGTGAGAACGCACTTGACGTCGCCGGTGTTAAGGCCGTCGCAGCAATGCCATCCCGCGAGGAGCTTATCAGCTCTATCGTTGGCTGTATTGGTGCGCCTGCTTCCAACATCGCCGGTGCCATTGGCGCGCCTGCAAGCAACATCGCTGGTATCTTGTCCACGATCGAGGACAAGGCTGCTTAAGCAACTGAACAAGGCCGGCGTATGGATACCCCATAACGTTGGAACACATCTTAAACGAACGGAAACAGTAAAATGGCTGATCTGAAAAAAATGGCTGAAGAGATCGTGGGTCTGACCCTTCTCGAAGCACAAGAACTGAAAACTATCCTTAAAGACGAGTATGGCATCGAGCCAGCTGCTGGCGGCGCTGTAATGGTTGCTGGTGGCGGCGACGCTGGTGGCGCATCTGCTGAAGCACAAACAGAATTCGACGTAATTCTGGTTGCTGCTGGCGGTCAAAAAATTGCTGTCATCAAAGAAGTCCGCGCCATCACTGGCCTGGGCCTCAAAGAAGCAAAAGACCTGGTCGAAGCTGGCGGCAAAGCTGTCAAAGAAGGCGTAGACCAAGCCGAAGCCGACGAAATCAAAGGCAAGCTGGAAGCAGCTGGCGCCGAAGTCGAACTGAAGTAATTCAGCGGCAGGGCGCCACGGCGGTCTGCTGGTTACAAAATATGGCTGGATCCGGTGCATACTGGGTTCAGCCGAACCTGTCTTAGCAAGGGCTTTTTACAGACAAGCCTTTTCTAAGACTTGGTTCACGGTTCGAGAGCAGGCCAATGGGAGGCTTGCGAGAATAGACCATGATCCAGTTGCGTGTGCGGCGCATAGCTGTGGCCCCGACAGCCAATGTGCCCGCGAGCAAATGAAAGGCGACAATACCGATGGCGCAATCTTATCTTGGCCAAAAGCGGCTGCGTAAATATTACGGTAAAATCCGTGAAGTTCTGGAAATGCCGAACCTGATTCAGGTTCAAAAATCCTCGTACAAACTGTTCCTTGATTCCGGCGATCAGCTGGCGCCAATGGATGGCGAAGGTATCAACGGTGTTTTCCAATCGGTTTTCCCGATTAAGGATTTCAACGAGACTGCCATTCTGGAGTTCGTAAAATACGTTCTGGAAAAGCCAAAATACGATGTAGAAGAATGTATGCAGCGCGACATGACCTATTCAGCCCCGCTGAAGGTTACGCTGCGCTTGATCGTGTTTGATATTGACGAGGATACAGGCGCCAAATCGGTTAAAGACATCAAAGAACAAGACGTGTTCATGGGCGATATGCCTTTGATGACACCAAACGGCACCTTCGTTGTGAACGGTACCGAGCGTGTAATCGTTTCGCAAATGCACCGCTCACCCGGTGTGTTCTTTGACCACGACAAAGGCAAAACCCACTCCTCGGGTAAACTGTTGTTCACCTGCCGCATTATCCCATATCGCGGTTCATGGTTGGATTTCGAATTCGACGCCAAAGACATCGTGTTCGCGCGGATTGACCGTCGCCGTAAGCTGCCTGTGACAACGTTGTTGTATGCGCTGGGTCTGGACCAAGAACAGATCATGGATGCCTATTACGACACCGTCGATTTCAAACTGAAAAAGAACAAAGGCTGGGTCACCAAATTTTTCCCTGACCGTGTTCGCGGCACACGTCCTGTTTTCGATCTGGTGGATGCGAAGACTGGCAAAGTGATTGCTGAAGCTGGCAAGAAAATCACGCCACGGGCCGTGAAGAAATTGATCGACGAGGGCAAGGTCGAGAACCTGTTGCTGCCAATTGATCAAATCCTTGGGAAATATGTCGCCAAGGACATCATCAACGAAGAAACCGGTGCGATTTATGTCGAAGCTGGTGATGAGCTGACTCATGAACTGGACAAAGAAGGCGAAGTGATCGGCGGCACATTGAAAGAGCTGCTGGACGCGGGCATCACCGACATTCCTGTTCTGGATATCGACCACACCAATGTTGGCCCTTACATGCGCAACACGCTGGCGATTGATAAAAACATGGGCCGTGACACCGCGTTGATGGACATCTACCGCGTTATGCGTCCGGGCGAGCCGCCCACCGTTGAATCCGCTTCGGCGCTGTTTGACACGCTGTTCTTTGATAGCGAGCGTTATGACCTTTCCGCGGTTGGCCGTGTGAAAATGAACATGCGTTTGGCATTGGATGCCGAAGACACTCAACGCACGCTGCGTCGTGAAGATATCGTTGCCTGTATCAAGGCGCTGGTTGATCTGCGTGACGGCAAAGGCGGCGTTGACGACATTGACCACCTTGGTAACCGTCGTGTGCGCTCGGTTGGTGAGTTGATGGAAAATCAATATCGCGTTGGCCTGCTGCGTATGGAACGTGCGATTAAGGAACGGATGTCATCGGTCGAAATCGACACAGTGATGCCGCAAGACCTGATCAATGCCAAACCTGCCGCTGCTGCGGTTCGCGAATTCTTTGGCTCCAGCCAATTGTCGCAATTCATGGACCAAACCAACCCGCTGTCCGAAGTCACGCACAAGCGTCGCCTCTCAGCGCTTGGGCCTGGCGGTTTGACCCGCGAGCGTGCTGGTTTTGAGGTGCGCGATGTGCATCCAACCCACTACGGTCGCATGTGTCCGATTGAAACGCCCGAGGGTCCGAACATTGGTTTGATCAACTCGCTGGCGACATTTGCACGCGTCAACAAATACGGCTTCATTGAAACACCTTATCGCAAGGTGGTTGATGCGCAGGTGACGGACGAAGTGTCATACATGTCCGCGACCGAAGAAATGCGTCACACTGTGGCGCAGGCCAACGCGCATCTTGATGCCGATGGTCGTTTCGAAAACGATCTGGTGTCCAGCCGTAAATCTGGCGACTATCTGCTTAGCCAACGTGAAAATGTTGACCTGATTGATGTCAGCCCGAAACAGTTGGTGTCCGTTGCGGCATCTCTGATCCCGTTCCTTGAAAACGATGACGCCAACCGTGCCTTGATGGGGTCGAACATGATGCGTCAGGCGGTTCCATTGCTGGTGGCCGAAGCGCCGCTGGTTGGCACCGGTATCGAGGAAGTTGTTGCACGCGATTCCGGCGCGGCCATTATGGCCCGTCGCGGTGGTTACATCGACCAAGTTGATGCCAACCGTATCGTTATCCGCGCCACCGAAGATCTGGAAATCGGTGACCCGGGTGTTGATATTTACCGTCTGCGGAAATTCCAACGCTCCAACCAAAACACCTGCATCAATCAGCGTCCACTGATCAAAGTGGGCGACAAAGTTGGCAAAGGCGAAGTGATTGCCGATGGCCCCTCCACCGATATCGGTGAATTGGCTTTGGGTAAAAACATCATCGTCGCGTTTATGCCGTGGAATGGCTACAACTACGAGGATTCGATCCTGATCTCCGAGCGCATCGTGCGCGAAGACGTGTTCACTTCGATCCACATCGAGGAATTCGAAGTCGCGGCCCGTGATACCAAACTTGGCCCAGAGGAAATCACCCGTGATATTCCAAACGTCGGCGAAGAAGCGCTGCGTAATCTGGATGAAGCCGGTATCGTTTATATCGGTGCCGAAGTTCAGCCGGGCGACATTCTGGTCGGTAAAATCACACCAAAAGGCGAAAGCCCGATGACACCGGAAGAGAAACTTCTGCGCGCCATCTTTGGTGAGAAAGCGTCTGACGTTCGCGATACGTCGCTGCGCGTAAAACCCGGCGATTTCGGGACTGTTGTTGAGGTACGTGTCTTTAACCGCCACGGTGTGGAAAAAGATGAACGTGCCCTACAGATCGAGCGCGAAGAGGTCGAAAGCCTTGCCCGCGACCGTGATGACGAGCAACACATTCTAGATCGGAACACTTACGCGCGTCTAAAAGGCATGATCCTTGGCAAAACAGCGGTGAAAGGTCCGAAAGGCGTTAAGCCGAAATCGGAAATCACCGAAGAGCTGCTGGAAATGTTGTCGCGCGGTCAATGGTGGCAGTTGGCGCTGGGTGATGAAAAAGACGCAGCCGAAGTTGAAGCCTTGAATGATCAATATCAAGCACAAGGTCGCGTTCTAGAAGCGCGCTTTGAGGACAAAGTCGAGAAGGTGCGCCGTGGCGATGATCTGCCTCCGGGTGTGATGAAAATGGTCAAGGTGTTCATTGCGGTGAAACGCAAACTGCAGCCAGGCGATAAAATGGCGGGTCGCCACGGGAACAAAGGTGTGATTTCACGCGTTGTTCCAATGGAAGACATGCCGTTCTTGGCCGATGGGACACCGGTTGATTTCTGTTTGAACCCACTGGGTGTGCCGTCGCGTATGAACGTCGGTCAAATTTTGGAAACACACATGGGTTGGGCCGCACGCGGTCTGGGCCTAGAGATCGACGAGGCGCTGCAAGGCTACCGTCGTGACGGTGATCTAACACCGGTGCGTGAAGCGATGAAAATCGCCTATGGTGAAGATGTCTACAACGAGGGCATCAAAGACATGGACGACGAACTGCTGGTCACTGCTGCCGGCAACGTGACACGCGGTGTGCCGATTGCGACGCCTGTATTTGATGGTGCCAAAGAGGGTGACGTTGACGACGCGCTGACACGCGCTGGGTTCAGCACCTCGGGTCAGTCGATCTTGTTTGATGGCCGTACGGGCGAGCAATTCCAACGCCCTGTGACTGTTGGCGTTAAATATCTGCTGAAACTGCACCACCTTGTGGATGACAAAATCCACGCGCGTTCAACTGGTCCTTACAGCCTTGTCACGCAGCAACCTCTGGGTGGTAAAGCCCAGTTCGGTGGCCAGCGTTTCGGGGAGATGGAAGTCTGGGCGCTGGAAGCATATGGCGCGGCATACACGCTGCAAGAGATGCTGACAGTGAAATCGGATGACGTTGCAGGCCGGACCAAAGTTTACGAGAGTATCGTCAAAGGCGAGGATAATTTCGAGGCTGGTGTGCCGGAAAGCTTTAACGTGCTGGTCAAAGAGGTCCGCGGTTTGGGCCTGAACATGGAACTCCTGGATGCGGAGGGTGAAGATTAGGGTTTTCCCTAATCCACCCCACCCATCTGCAACCCAATTTGAGGTATCAAAATGAACCAGGAACTTACAAACAACCCGTTTAACCCGCTGACGCCGCCTAAGGTGTTCGACGAAATCAAGGTCTCTCTGGCATCGCCAGAGCGGATCCTTTCGTGGTCTTTCGGTGAAATCAAGAAACCTGAAACCATCAACTACCGGACGTTCAAACCAGAACGCGACGGTCTGTTTTGTGCGCGTATTTTTGGCCCAATCAAAGATTACGAATGTCTGTGTGGCAAATATAAGCGGATGAAATACCGCGGCGTTGTCTGCGAGAAATGCGGTGTTGAAGTTACGCTACAAAAAGTGCGTCGCGAACGGATGGGCCACATTGAGTTGGCTGCACCCGTTGCACACATCTGGTTCTTGAAGTCACTGCCATCGCGTATTGGCTTGATGCTGGACATGACCCTGCGGGATCTGGAACGCATTCTGTATTTTGAAAACTACGTTGTGATCGAACCCGGCCTGACCGACCTTATGTATGGTCAGTTGATGTCCGAAGAAGAGCACATGGATGCGCAAGATGCCTATGGCATGGATGCTTTCACCGCCGGTATCGGCGCGGAAGCGATCCGTGAAATGCTGAGCCAGATTGATCTGGAAGGTGAAGCCGAAGGGTTGCGCGCTGAGCTGGCCGTGGCCACAGGCGAGTTGAAGCCCAAGAAGATCATCAAGCGTTTGAAAATTGTCGAGGCGTTCATTGAGTCGGGCAACCGTCCTGAGTGGATGATCATGACCGTTGTGCCTGTGATCCCGCCAGAGCTGCGCCCACTGGTGCCGCTGGATGGTGGCCGTTTTGCCACCTCAGATCTGAACGATCTGTATCGCCGGGTGATCAACCGGAACAACCGTTTGAAACGTCTGATCGAGCTGCGTGCGCCTGACATCATTGTGCGTAACGAAAAACGGATGTTGCAAGAATCCGTTGATGCGCTGTTTGACAATGGACGTCGCGGCCGTGTGATTACCGGCGCCAACAAACGTCCGCTGAAATCACTGTCTGACATGCTGAAAGGTAAACAGGGCCGTTTCCGTCAGAACCTTTTGGGTAAACGGGTCGATTTCTCGGGTCGTTCGGTGATTGTGACCGGTCCAGAGCTGAAACTGCATCAATGTGGTTTGCCAAAGAAAATGGCGCTGGAGCTGTTCAAACCGTTCATCTATTCGCGTCTGGAAGCCAAAGGCATGTCTTCGACTGTGAAGCAAGCCAAGAAGCTGGTTGAAAAAGAACGTCCCGAAGTTTGGGATATTCTGGACGAAGTCATTCGTGAACACCCAGTGATGCTGAACCGTGCGCCAACGCTGCACCGTTTGGGCATTCAGGCGTTTGAACCTGTGCTGGTTGAAGGTAAAGCGATCCAATTGCACCCGCTGGTGTGTTCCGCGTTTAACGCCGACTTTGACGGCGACCAAATGGCGGTTCACGTTCCATTGAGCCTTGAGGCGCAGTTGGAAGCCCGCGTTTTGATGATGTCGACAAACAACGTGTTGTCCCCGTCAAATGGTGCGCCAATCATCGTTCCGTCACAGGATATGATTTTGGGTCTCTACTACGTCACCATGATGCGTGAAGGTATGAAAGGCGAAGGCATGATGTTTGCCAACGTCGATGAAGTACAACACGCGTTGGATGCTGGTGAAGTACATCTGCACGCCAAAATAATCGCACGGATCAAACAGATTGATGATGAGGGTAACGAGGTGCTGACGCGCTTTGAAACCACGCCGGGCCGGATGCGTTTGGGGGCTTTGCTGCCGTTGAACGCCAAGGCACCGTTTGATCTGGTCAACCGTTTGCTGCGGAAATCTGAAGTGCAGCAAGTGATTGATACGGTTTACCGTTATTGTGGCCAAAAAGAATCCGTTATTTTCTGTGATCAGATCATGACGATGGGTTTCCGCGAGGCGTTCAAGGCCGGTATTTCGTTTGGTAAAGACGATATGCTGATCCCGGACACCAAATGGACCATTGTTGATGGTGTGCGCTCGCAGGTGAAGGAATTCGAACAACAGTATATGGACGGTCTGATCACTCAGGGCGAGAAGTATAACAAAGTTGTCGATGCTTGGTCCAAATGTTCCGACGAAGTTGCGGACGCGATGATGGGCGAAATGTCAGCCATGCGTATGGATGATGCCGGTGCCGAAATGGAACCGAACAGCGTTTATATGATGGCCCACTCTGGTGCGCGTGGTTCCCCCGCGCAGATGAAACAGCTGGGTGGTATGCGCGGTCTGATGGCGAAACCTTCGGGCGAGATTATCGAAACACCGATTATCTCGAACTTTAAAGAAGGTCTGTCGGTTCTTGAGTACTTCAACTCGACCCACGGCGCGCGTAAAGGTCTGGCCGATACGGCGCTTAAGACAGCGAACTCGGGTTATCTGACACGTCGTCTGGTTGATGTTGCCCAAGATTGCATCATTCGCATGGAAGACTGTGGTACCGAGACTTCGATCACAGCGTCTGCTGCCGTGAATGATGGTGAAGTAGTTGCATCATTGGCCGAGCGTCTGCTGGGTCGTGTGGCTGCCGAGGACATCATCAAACCAGGCACAGACGAAGTGCTGGTGCGCAAAAACGAGCTGATCGACGAGCACATGGCCGACAAGATCGACAAAGCCGATCTGGCCACTGTGCGGATGCGTTCACCTTTGACCTGTGAAGCCGAAGAGGGCGTATGTTCGGCCTGTTACGGTCGTGACCTTGCACGTGGTACACTGGTGAACCAAGGTGAAGCTGTCGGCATTATCGCCGCGCAGTCAATCGGTGAGCCCGGTACACAGCTGACAATGCGGACATTCCACATTGGCGGCATTGCGCAGGGTGGTCAGCAATCGTTCCTAGAGGCATCGCAAGCAGGGACCATCGGGTTCAAAAACTCGAACCTGTTGAAAAATGCCAACGGCGAAATGATCGTCATGGGTCGCAGCATGCAGCTGGTGATCATTGATGATAACGGTCAGGAACGTGCGCATCACAAATTGTCATACGGCTCAAAAATCCATGTCAAAGATGGTCAAAAAGTTGATCGCGGCGACAAGATGTTTGAATGGGATCCATACACCCTGCCGATCATCACGGAAAAAGCCGGTACTGTTAAATACGTTGATCTGATATCCGGTATCGCGGTTCGGGAAGAAACCGATGACGCGACTGGCATGACCCAGAAAATCGTGATCGACTGGCGGACTGCGCCTAAAGGCAATGATCTGAAACCTGAAATCATCATTCTTGACAAGAATGGCGAGCCAGTGGTGAACGCCGCTGGTCACCCAATGACATACGCTATGTCCGTGGATGCCATTCTATCGGTTGAAGACGGTGACGAGATCAAAGCCGGTGACGTTATTGCGCGGATCCCGCGCGAGGGTGCTAAAACCAAGGACATTACCGGTGGTCTGCCGCGTGTGGCCGAGTTGTTTGAAGCCCGTCGTCCCAAAGACCACGCGATCATCGCCGAGATTGATGGTTACGTGCGCTATGGCCGCGACTACAAAAACAAACGCCGCATTTCGATCGAGCCAGCTGATGACACGATGGAAACGGTTGAATACATGGTGCCCAAAGGCAAACATATTCCTGTGGCCGAGGGCGACTTCATCCAGAAGGGTGAATACATCATGGACGGTAACCCGGCCCCGCACGACATTCTTGCGGTTATGGGCGTCGAGGCATTGGCCAACTACATGGTTGATGAGGTTCAGGACGTTTACCGTCTGCAAGGCGTGAAGATTAACGATAAACATATCGAAGTGATCGTGCGTCAAATGCTGCAGAAATGGGAAATTTCCGACAGTGGTGAGACCACGTTGCTTAAAGGCGAGCATGTGGACAAAGCCGAATACGATCTGGCGAATGAGAAGGCGAAATCCAAAGGCGTTCGCGAGGCCAAAGGCGAGCCAATCTTGTTGGGGATCACCAAGGCATCGTTGCAAACACGCAGCTTTATCTCGGCGGCATCGTTCCAGGAAACCACGCGGGTTTTGACCGAAGCATCGGTACAGGGCAAGCGCGACAAACTGGTCGGTCTGAAAGAGAACGTGATCGTTGGGCGCTTGATCCCGGCCGGTACAGGCGGGGCGACAATGCAGTCGCGCAAAATCGCTCAGGACCGGGATAACGTCGTGATCGAGGCTCGCCGCAAAGAAGCAGAAGAGGCCGCACGTTTGGCTGCTCCTGTAACAGAAGACATCGTCGGTGGCGAAGTGTTCGAAAGCGGGTTGGTCGACACACCTGAAAGCCGCGACGAGTAAGTCAACGCCTCTAAAGAAAACCAAAGGGCCTCCGTGTGATAGCACGGGGGCCTTTTCCATTTCTGGATGGACAGGGGCGAAATGTCTTTCTACGGTGCAGCATTGTTGGCACGCATTTTCGGTGTCAATGTGTATTCAGACATGAAAAGAGACCTGTGATGAGTTCGCTCTCGGACAATATGCGCGGTGCATTGTTTATGATGGGCAGCATGGCTGCCTTTACCCTGAATGATGCCTGTATGAAGGTGGTTCTAGGAGACTTGGCGCTGTTTCAAGCGATCTTTTTACGTGGATTGCTGACGATTGCCGTTTTGGTAGTTTTGTCGCGCTGGATGGGTGGCTTGAACTTTCAGATGCCGCGTAAGGATTGGGCGCTGGTGCTAACCCGCAGCCTATCAGAAATTGGCGCAACCTATTTCTTTATCAACGCGTTGTTTCATATGCCAATCGCCAATGTCACCGCGATCTTGCAGGTGTTGCCGCTGACCGTGACGCTATCCAGCGCCATGCTGTTTGGTGACAGGTTGGGCTGGCGACGTTTACTGGCCATTATGGTTGGGTTTGTCGGGGTGATGATCATTGTGCGTGACGGGTTGAGCGGGCTGAACACCTATGCGCTTTATGCATTGATCGCGGTGGGTTTTGTAACTGTGCGCGACCTCTGTGCGCGGCGTTTATCGTCGGGGGTGTCGTCGGTCACCATTGCGCTGATCAGTGCCATTGGCGTGGTCGGATTTGCGGCTATCGGTACTCAGGGTGAAGTCTGGGCCGAGGTCAGCGGCGAATCCGTCGCTTTGCTGGCAGGGGCGGCCTTTTTCATCTTGGGTGGGTATTTGTTCAGTATCATGACTATGCGGGTGGGCGAAGTCAGCTTTATAGCACCTTTCCGCTATACCAGCCTATTGTGGGCGCTGTTGCTGGGGTTTGTGGTGTTTGGCGATTGGCCGGACAACCTGACGATGGTGGGCATTGTGATCGTCGTGGCGACGGGGGCATTCACCTTTTATCGGGAACGCAAACTGGCGCAGGCGGGTTCGGCTTAAACGCGCGCCCTCAGTGCTTAGGCAGCGATTTTGCCATGTCTTTGTGGTGTTTGAAACGCGGATCGGCCTTTGGGTCGTCGCCACGTTTTTCGCACATGCTGGCGACATAATCGGCGCAGCATAGGTGGTGCAATCGCATAACGCCCGGGATTTGGCGCAGGCGATCATACTCCACGTCAAACCGATCCCCGTATGAAACAGCCGACAGATTTTTCTGATCATTGCGATCCAGTCGTTCGTGGAACGTATCCGTGTATCGGTTCGCAAAATCCGAGGCCGCGGGGCGTCCCTTTTTGTGGTCGAACTCCTCCATCGTGCGCACGGCGTAGTGGTTTATTTCGGCGATGTGATGCAGCATTCGGCCATCAGGACTGGCGTTCTTGGGGCTTTTGTTGGGGTGGAATTCTTGAAACTTCGAACCATCCGTCAATGCATAGTAATTGCCATCCTGCCCCCAAGTGCCGCTGCCGCTCCATCCGCTGGCGCAATGGGAATTCAAGCGGTTGTACAGCCGTGGATCGCGCACAAGGCTTTTGATCACAGCGTCGCGAAAGTAGCCCACTTCGCTGGAGCGGGTGAAATGCCGATGCACCAGCGTATCCTGCCATTTCGGATAGCCCGAGCCGCCAAACAGCCGCCAGTTGATGGCCATTGCAGCAAACGGTACATCGCCATTGTTCAACAAGGCGCCGATGCTGCGGTCGCCGACATGGATCACCAGAAATTCGTCGACATCACAGGTCAAAAGCCATTTGGCCTGTTTGATCAGCGGATGTCGGCGGGCGATGTGATAGGCTTCGGCCTGCGGGCTTAGACCAGTGCGTGGTTCGTGGCGTTTACAAGCAAGTTCGCCGGAACGCCCCAAAAGGCGCAGCAATTGCGGGGAATGGTCCGTGCAATCGTTGAACATCACCAGAATATTTTCAAAGCCCAGCATCTTTTGCCACGCCAACCATTCCAGAATAAACGGCCCCTCATTACGCATTGCGGTTAAGACGAGGCTGCCTTGCATGTTATGATTGTCCTGTCGCTGATTTATGGCTATTTATCATGGTGTTTTGACGCCGGTCAATAATAATGACCCAATGATCCGTCATGGATCGTTTGCGCCTGTTGACACGGCTTGCGACTCCCCATATACGGCGACCACTTGGACAGGGTGTATTCCCAATTGTCCGACTTAAAACTAGTAGTGGTCACGATCCGGGCTGGCGCTCCGATCCTCTGGTATACCCTCCATATCGTCCTACAATTTGGGGCGGATGTGGAATTTGCGCTGTGCGGGTATTCGATCCGTAGATGAATTTAACGTGTTGCAACTACGGGGATAGACCGGAATGCCAACGATACAACAGCTGATCCGCAAACCGCGCCGGCCAAAAGTAAAACGCTCTAAGTCACTCCATTTGGAGGGATGCCCGCAAAAACGCGGCGTCTGTACGCGCGTTTATACAACGACGCCCAAGAAACCAAACTCTGCTATGCGGAAAGTTGCGAAGGTTCGCCTGACCAACGGTTTCGAAGTCATTAGTTACATCCCAGGTGAAAGTCACAACCTTCAGGAGCACTCTGTGGTTCTGATCCGTGGCGGTCGCGTAAAGGATTTGCCCGGTGTCCGTTACCACATTCTGCGTGGTGTTTTGGATACCCAAGGCGTCAAAGATCGTAAACAACGTCGTTCGAAATACGGCGCCAAGAAGCCGAAGTAAGGAGAGCGCGATATGTCACGCCGCCACGCTGCTGAAAAACGCGAAATTCTGCCCGACGCCAAATTTGGTGACCGCATTCTTTCGAAGTTCATGAATAACCTGATGATTGATGGCAAAAAATCTATTGCCGAAAGCATCGTCTACAATGCATTCGATCGCGTTGAGGAAAAACTGAAGCGCGCACCTGTCGAGGTCTTCCACGAAGCCATCGACAACATCAAACCGTCTGTCGAAGTTCGTTCGCGTCGTGTTGGTGGTGCAACCTATCAGGTTCCCGTTGAAGTGCGCCCCGAGCGTCGCGAAGCATTGGCCATTCGTTGGTTGATCATCGCTGCGCGCAAGCGCAACGAAAACACTATGGAAGAGCGCCTTGCTGGCGAGCTGATGGATGCAGTAAGCAGCCGCGGCACAGCCGTTAAGAAGCGCGAAGACACCCACAAAATGGCCGAAGCGAACAAAGCTTTCAGCCATTATCGCTGGTAACACTTTAAGGTAAGGCCCCAGAAAATGGCACGCGAATATCCACTCGATCGCTACCGTAACTTCGGTATCATGGCGCACATCGATGCAGGTAAAACCACCTGTACCGAACGGATTCTGTATTACACTGGTAAATCTCACAACATTGGCGAAGTGCACGATGGCGCGGCGACAATGGACTGGATGGAGCAGGAGCAGGAACGCGGGATCACCATTACGTCCGCCGCGACGACCACATTCTGGGAACGCACCGAAAACGGTAGCGATGCCGAGACTGACAAGCACCGTATGAACATCATCGACACCCCCGGTCACGTTGACTTCACAATTGAAGTTGAGCGCTCCTTGGCGGTTTTGGATGGTGCGATTGCGCTATTGGATGCCAACGCGGGTGTTGAGCCTCAGACAGAGACCGTTTGGCGTCAGGCTGACCGTTACAAGGTTCCACGGATTGTTTTCGTGAACAAAATGGACAAAATCGGCGCGGACTATGACAACTGCGTTCGTATGATTAAAGACCGCACAGGTGCTACACCTTGTCCGGTTTCGTTCCCAATCGGGTCCGAAACCGAGCTGGAAGGCATTGTTGATCTGATCACTATGCAAGAATGGGTTTGGGTCGGTGAAGACCTTGGCGCATCTTGGGAGTTGCGTGAAGTTCGTGCCGAGTTGAAAGACCGGGCGGATACAATGCGCGCCGAGATGATCGAATTGGCTGTTGAAATGGACGACGACGCCATGGAAGCTTATCTGGATGGTAATGAGCCAGATGTTGCAACTCTGCGCAACCTGATCCGTCAGGGCACTATTGCTATGAAATTCGTTCCTATCCTTGGTGGATCGGCCTTCAAAAACAAAGGTGTTCAGCCACTGTTGAACGCTGTGATCGACTTCTTGCCAAGCCCCTTGGATGTTGTTGATTACATGGGTTTCAAACCTGGCGATGAAACAGAGACACGTGACATCCCGCGTCGTGCGGACGATGAAATGCCATTCTCGGCGCTTGCGTTTAAAATCATGAATGACCCGTTTGTTGGTTCGCTGACATTCACACGGATCTATTCCGGTGTTCTGAATAAGGGCGACGGTATCCTGAACTCGACCAAAGAGAAAAAAGAACGTGTTGGTCGGATGATGATGATGCACTCGATCAACCGCGAAGAGATCGAAGAAGCATTTGCTGGCGACATCATTGCGCTGGCCGGCCTGAAGCAAACCACCACAGGTGATACGCTTTGTGCCGTGAATGAGCCGGTTGTTCTGGAAACAATGACTTTCCCCGATCCTGTGATCGAGATTGCTGTTGAGCCAAAAACAAAAGCTGACCAAGAGAAAATGTCGACTGGTCTGGCCCGTTTGGCGGCCGAAGATCCATCCTTCCGCGTTGAAACTGATTTTGAATCAGGGCAAACGATCATGAAGGGCATGGGCGAGCTTCACTTGGATATTCTGGTGGATCGTTTGAAGCGTGAGTTTAAAGTTGAGGCCAACATTGGTGCGCCTCAGGTTGCTTACCGCGAGACCATCGGCCATGAAGCTGAAATTGACTACACCCACAAGAAGCAATCTGGTGGTTCCGGCCAGTTTGCGCGTATTAAAATGGTTATCCTTCCGACTGAAGCGGGCGAAGGTTATTCGTTTGAATCTAAGGTCGTTGGCGGCAACGTGCCAAAAGAATACATCCCAGGTGTTGAAAAAGGCATCAAGTCGGTGATGGATTCTGGCCCATTGGCTGGCTTCCCAGTGATCGACTTCAAAGTGCAGCTCCTTGATGGTGCTTACCACGATGTTGACTCTTCGGTTCTGGCCTTTGAAATCGCGGCACGTGCCGGTATGCGCGAAGGTTTGCGCAAAGCGGGTGCGAAACTGCTTGAGCCAATTATGAAAGTCGAAGTGATCACGCCGGAAGAATACACCGGTAACATCATTGGCGATCTGACATCACGTCGTGGTCAGGTTCAAGGGCAAGATAGCCGCGGTAACGCGATTGCGATTGATGCCTTTGTTCCTCTGGCCAACATGTTTGGTTACATCAACAACTTGCGGTCCATGTCTTCGGGCCGTGCGAACTTCTCGATGCAGTTCGATCACTATGACCCCGTTCCGCAGGCTATCTCGGACGAAATTCAAAAGAAATTCGCGTAAGCGCAACGGCGCAGCCGCATAAAGTGTAAAGAAGGAGCCCATCATGGCTAAGGAAAAGTTTGAACGCACGAAACCGCACGTTAACATCGGCACAATCGGCCACGTTGACCACGGTAAAACCACATTGACCGCTGCGATCACCAAATATTTTGGTGATTTCAAAGGCTACG
>Ga0209633_10001432_pt1 | contig 24533 bp, 23 predicted proteins | sample Cruoilmetagenom1_FD_187290 | JGI IMG/M metagenome (GOLD analysis project Ga0209633, IMG submission 187290) | Oil polluted marine microbial communities from Coal Oil Point, Santa Barbara, California, USA - Sample 1 (SPAdes) (version 2) | ecosystem: Environmental > Aquatic > Marine > Oil seeps ...
AGTGGGATTTGCAGTAGGCTCTTAGTTCTCGGACAGGCTCCTAGTCCCTCTCCCAGAGGGAGAGGGAGTTGAGGATTATTTCTCTACGGTAGCTTTGATAATCGTAATAGCCTCAAGCGGAACATCGCCATGACCACCGTGATTGCCTGTTTTAACTTTGGCAATTTCATCGATTACATCGAGACCATCCGTTACTTTACCAAATACGGCATAACCCCAACCTGCTGGTGATTCGCTAGTGTGATTTAGGAAATCGTTATCTTTTAAGTTTATGAAGAACTGTGATGATGCAGAGTGTGGGTCGTTAGTACGTGCCATTGCAAGTGTGCCACGATCATTTTTCAGACCATTATTTGCTTCGTTTTTAATCGATGCTTTTTTATTACCTTTTTCACTCATATCAGGATTCATGCCGCCGCCTTGAACCATGAAATTTGGGATAACACGGTGGAAGATCAAGCCGTCATAAAAGCCATCATTTACATACGCTACAAAATTAGCAGCAGAATTTGGGGCTTTTTCAGCATCCAGTTCGATTGTCATGGTACCTTTACTGGTTTCCATTTTGATTATTGGGTTTGCAGACATTTTTTCTCCAGGTTTTTTGGTTTCAACGGATTCGGTTTTAGCGGTAACTGATTTGACGACTTCCTCTGCTTTTTTAGTGGTTTCTGCTTCATTCGCATTACAACCAGAAATTGCAAAAAAGAATGACAGAAATAAAATCAGAAACTGTTTAGATTTGATAGGATTTGCCATAAAAGTTGGCCCTTTTGATAATATAAAGCGTCGAATCATAGCGGAATTATAGGACTTCTGCTACCATTCCAGCGTTTTCCGCCACACAAATAATTTATAAAAATGCTAAAAATCTACAATAGTCTAAGCAATCAAAAAGAAACCTTTAAACCCATCGTTGCCAACAAAGTCAGCCTATACGTTTGTGGCATGACAATCTACGATTATTGCCATCTGGGTCATGCTCGCGTAATGGTCGCTTTTGATGTGGTATTTCGGCACCTTAAAGCCAGTGGCTATGACGTTACTTATGTTCGCAATATTACCGATATAGATGACAAAATCATCCAGCGAGCCCATCAAAATGGTGAGGCTTTTCATGAATTAACAGAACGATTTACAGATGCCATGCATGAGGATGAAAAAGCACTGGGTATTCTGCCGCCCACTTTTGAGCCAAAAGCGACTGATAATATCGAAGAAATTATCGTGATGATTACTACACTCATTGATAAAGGCTATGCCTACCAGGGAAAGAGTGGAGATGTATATTACGATGTCTCAAAATTTGACGAATACGGTAAACTATCGGGGCGTAACACGGATGACTTACGCGCAGGTGAGCGTATTGCGGTTAATGATGATAAAGACGATCCATTAGATTTTGTATTATGGAAAACAGCAAAACCCGATGAGCCCTACTGGGATTCACCCTGGGGAAAAGGCCGTCCCGGCTGGCATATTGAATGTTCTGCCATGTCGACTAAATTACTCGGCAATCACTTTGATATTCATGGTGGTGGGCATGATTTACAGTTTCCGCATCATGAAAATGAAATCGCCCAGTCAGAAGCTTGCACTGGCGAGAAGTTCGCTAACTACTGGATGCATAATGGCTTTATACGTGTAGACGAAGAAAAAATGTCCAAATCACTGGGTAATTTCTTTACGATCCGTGAGGTTTTAAAAGATTTCAGACCAGAAGTCATTCGCTATTTTATGCTCACCAGCCAGTATCGTAGCCCTCTAAATTACAGCACGGATCAACTAAGCTCTGCTGAAGCTGCTCTAGATCGCCTCTACACCGCATTGCGCAGCATTGAAATAGGAAAAGCACCGAAGAATAGTGAGTATGAAAAGCATTTCATCGAAGCAATGGACGATGACTTTAATACACCTGAGGCACTTTCCGTTCTATTTGATTTAGCCCGAGACATTAACCGTGCACGTCAGGATGAAGACCTATCAGAAGCCAGCAATCTTGCCAGTTTACTCATTAAACTAGCAAATCGACTAGGCTTGCTTGAAGGCGATATTGAAAACTGGTTTAAAGGAACAGGAAATTCAGAAGATGGACTCAGCGATGATGTCATTGAGACCTTAATCCAACAGCGTCTGGATGCCAAAACCAATAAAGACTGGGCTGCCGCAGATAACATTCGTGATGAGTTACAAGCACAAGGAATTTCACTAGAAGACCAAGGCGCTGAAACACTTTGGCGGCGTGAAAAGTAGTACAAAATTATCATATGGCACCCCCCCCTAGTTTTTAGTATCAAGAAAACCAGGATGCTTATTAGCGCGCTATAAAAGCTTCAATCCAAACTCAAGATAACCCCTAAACTTGCTATCAACACTTACAAGCACTAGATTATTACAAATAGCTTGCCAAATCAGCATTCGGTCAAAAGGGTCTTTGTGTTTATTAACATCAGGTAATTGATGATACCCAGCTAACTGTTTGGCATCAATATCAAGAATAGTAATACCCATTTTCAGTGCCAGCTCAGGCAAGTCCTGGGGTAAGACTCCAGACAAGTCTAGCTTTCCCAGACCGTACTTCAAGGAAATCTCCCAGAAACTAATAGATGATATATAAATTTCATTCTCTGGGTCTTTTAATAAAGATAATTTGGCAGCAGAAACTTTCGTGGGTTTAAAAAGCAGCCAAAGCAAAACATGAGTATCTATTAGGTATTTCACCCTCCTAAAAACTCTTCTTCTGTTAATTCAAAATCATCATGAAGGGTGAACCCCCCATTTTCAAGAATACCAAATTCTCTGGGAGACTTATTATCAATATGCTTTGAATAAGGAATTAGAACAGCTACTTTTTTACGTTTTTTACCAAACTCTATGATATAGCCATCACCTTCTTCCTGAATACTTTGCAGGATTGAAGAAAACTCAGATTTAAACTTTCCCACTTGAATGGTTTTCATAATTCTTCCCGTTAATTAATTGCATGATAAAAACGATAACCTTTTCGTGACAAGTTGTCAAAAACAATGCTATACACAACTATTTGTCGCTACAAAAGAGTTTAATTGAGTGGCACTCCCCAGTTTTTGGTATCAGCGGAATCATTTTTTGTTAGGCAAAAATGAATCTTGGGATTACACATTACAGATGAATGCAAAAATAAAGACCTGAGAATCCTCTAGCCAGCCTCCCAACTACCATTCGATTAGAATAGTAGTCCCAAAAATAAGTAGGAGGCTGAAATGGCACATTACTGCGGAATTGATTTACATTCAACCAATCATGTCGTTGTTGTCATTAACGAAGAGGATGAACGCATGTTTGAGAAACGTCTGGACAATAATCTTTCATTGACCTTAAAAGCACTAGAACCTTTTAAAGATGATCTGGTTTCTACCATTGTTGAATCCACTTTCAACTGGTATTGGTTAGTCGACGGCTTGATGGATCATGGCTACCATGTTGAGCTGTCTAACCCTGCTGCCACAGAACAATATGATGGTTAAAGTATGCAGGTGACAGGCATGATGCCTGGTGGCTGGCACACTTGAGACGACTGGATATTCTCCCCACAGGTTATATTTATCCGCCTGAACAACGTGCAGTACGCGATATGCTACGTCGCCGTTTACAACTGGTTCACATGCGGGCAAAACAACTGATTAGTATCCAGAATCAAATTTGGCGTTCCACAGGTCATAAGGTTGCCAGTAATCAGATCAGAAAAAAAGACTTTCAAATACCGTTGACTGGATTACTCCATCAGGCAGCTCAATCCAACCTGACACTATTTCACGCCATAGACTATGAAATAGACCAACTGGAACAAACCGTATTGTCTGAAATTTCACTCAACAAATCTTTTGAAGTGCTTAAAACGATCAAAGGTGTTGGTGATATTTTAGGTATGACCATTATGCTAGAAACAGGAACTATCAATCGTTTTAAAAGTGTTGGAAATTACGCCTCATACTGTCGCTGTGTTAAAAGTATTCGTATGAGTAATGGTAAGAAAAAAGGCAAAGGAAACGCCAAAGCAGGAAACAAATATCTCTCTTGGGCATTTTCAGAAGCAGCGCACTTTGCGATTCGTTTTCAACCAGAAGTAAAACGGTTTTATGAGCGCAAAAAAAGCAAAACCAATGGCATCGTTGCGATGCGGGCTGTTGCACACAAGCTGGCAAGAGCCAGTTACAGAATGTTACAAGAACAGACACCCTATGATGCTAAAAGAGCATTTGGGAACTAGGTTGGCCGAACGGAATAAGCCAGACATTGGGGTTGGTAGGCTATTCAACCAGCCAAACCATGAGACTCTGAGTGGATATTCCGTTCAGCCATTTTGTTAAGCTATTCGCCTAGATATAAGCCACAACGAGGTTGGTAATCTGATACCCATAGAACTGGTAAACCATAGCTTCTGTTAAACATTTTTGGATAATATCTGGCACCGAGGTTTTTTGTGGGGCAGTTAAACTGCCAAGGGCAATTGAAGATGTTTTTCAAAACAGCCTTAATCCAGATGGGTGACTGATGCGGATAGTTTTATCACGCATGAAATGAAGAAAAGACCGGGCGCGAAAATTGTTGATGAAATGGCATTTTTAAAAACAGGTTTGGCAAGAAAGAAACCAACAGAAAAAGCACAAACAAGTGCTATGGTTTAGTATTGCCTTTTGACAACGGGTGGCTAATGGGTGACCCCGTTCTTCCGTTGATTCTATTGATTCACTATTGATTCCTATTAATTCTCTTATTTCATGAACTCCAATGCGTATAACTCATTCGAGAGTTCTGATTCAATACTTTTGATCCAAGATTGAAATGTAACTTTCATGTCTTGCCAGTTCTCAAATGTGTCAGGTGTAATTTCTATAAGTTTTAGCATTGAAGAGTTTGCATTATCTCGTTTTTCTTGAATGAGCAGAATGTTTGATTTAACTCTGTCCATATTCCCCATTTGACCATCTGTTGGGTTTCCTAGGTCTTTTCCTTTAGATAACTGTTGCAAATATATAACAGTTAATTCCCCCAAAAGAGCTTGTAATTTATTTGCTGAAATACGTACTTCTGTTTTTAATTCAATAAGCAGGTACTTTTCTTCTCTTTCATCTTTTTTTCTAGTTCTGACAAGCGCAATTAATGAAATAACTACAGCGGTAACAGAAACAACTAATGTAAGATCTATTGCCATACTAAACCCCTAGGTAATTATTAATTCATTGTGAAAATGTGTTTTAGCGTCGCAGACACATAACAGCATGTTTTAAGGGAATGCTTCCCATAAAACAGTATTAGCGTGAAACACTATAGTTTTATTTCGTGAATTGCAAGCCGTTGTAATTAAACAAAATAATACTTAATTCATAAATAAACTGGGAACCATTCCCTGTTAATAACAAATTATTGCTTTCTCTTAAATAGTATCAGCGGAATCACATAAAAAAAGGGAGAGAACCAATATGGCACCCCCCCTAGTTTTTAGCATCAGCCATTTATAGCTTTCTTTATTTCACGTCATTATTAATGCTTCAGATTGCGCCTAGTTTGCGCTAATGCAAGGCGGGAAATGTGAGCTTACAAACGTAAGTGATCATTTCCCAACGCGGTAGTAGCGTAAACTAGGTGTGATATGAAGTATTAATCAGCTTGATTACGCAAGAAAGCTGGTATATCTAGGTAGCTCGAATCCGTACCAGTCGCCTGTTGCTGAGGCTGGGCATTGTAGGAAGGTGCAGCCTGGCCACCACCTGCTACCATACGAGGCTGCTCAAGCTGTACAGGTTGTAATCTATCATTACGTCGTTCCTGAACGGGTACTGATTTAAGCTCTGCACCTTGCTGATCAAGACCAGTTGCAACGAGTGTTACACGAATCTCGTCGCTCATCTCAGGATCAATTACCGTTCCAACAACGACAGTTGCTTCATCATCAGCAAATTCACGTATAGCCGCACCCACTTCTTCAAACTCGTGGATTCCCATATCCAGACCTGCTGTGATATTTACCAAAATACCTTTTGCACCCTGAAGATTAATATCATCAAGAAGTGGACTCGAAATAGCTGCCTCAGCTGCCTTGGTTGCACGCTCATCACCACTTGCAACACCTGTACCCATCATTGACATGCCCATTTCGCTCATTACTGTGCGTACATCGGCGAAGTCAACGTTAATTAAACCAGGGCGTGTAATAAGATCAGCTATTCCTTGCACTGCACCTAGTAATACATCATTTGCAGCTTTAAAAGCATCAAGAAGCGTTGTATTTTTACCCAGAGAGGTAAGCAACTTGGCATTCGGGATAGTGATGATCGAATCTACATATTTAGATAAGTCTTCGATACCATCATCCGCTGAAGTCATACGTTTTGGTCCTTCGAAAGGAAACGGCTTGGTTACTACTGCAACTGTAAGTACACCTAGCTCTTTTGCCATCTCAGCAACTACAGGAGCTGCTCCTGTACCTGTTCCACCACCCATACCTGCGGTGATAAATAGCATGTCGGTACCAGAAATCAACTCTTTGATACGCTCACGATCTTCCAGTGCAGCTTCACGCCCTACTTCTGGATCTGCGCCTGCCCCAAGACCTTTTGTTAATGCATTTCCTAGTTGAATCAGGTTTTTAACACCCGACCCATCCAGCGCTTGAGAGTCGGTATTGGCACAAATAAACTCTACCCCTTCAACCCCTGCATCCACCATATTTTGTACAGCATTACCACCACCGCCACCAACACCAATTACTTTGATATTCGCGTTTTGTGCTTCCGTATCCATTAATTCAAACATAGCCCTAACTCCTTTTTATTAACTTCGATGTGATTAACGAGATCTTATTGATCTCAAAATTAAAATGCTTCCTTCTAAAACATTCTTCCTAACTAAACAAAACTAAACTAACTACTAACAACAGGAACTCTAAAAAATAAAGTACCTATAAATTACTTCCAAACCAGCTCCTCATCCTATCCCAGAGATTTTCCTGAGTGACATGAGAGAAACTACTACTTCCTGCAAATTCATTCTGTGCAGCCCCAAATAACAATAAACCAACACCTGTAGAATGAATCGGATCTTCAACTTCTCCCTTAAGTCCCCCAATATTTAAAGGTGCCCCAATACGTACAGGCATGTGGAATATTTCTTCTGCTAATTCCACTGCTCCCTTAATTTTTGATGAGCCACCGGTAAGTACAATACCTGCACCAATACGACCTTCAAAACCACTGCGTCGTAGTTCTGCTTGAATCAGGGTAAATAATTCTTCATAACGTGGTTCAATGACTGATGCCAGAGTCTGTACAGACAGACCGCGTGATTCACGCTCACCGATACCTGGCACTTCAATAATTTCATCTTCCGTGACTAATTGACGTAATGCAAAGCCGTGATCAATCTTAAGTTCTTCCGCAAACTGTGCTGTAGTCCGAACAGCTACTGCGATGTCATTCGTTACCTGATCTCCCGCAACAGGAATAACCGCTGTATGTTGAATAGCACCGTCCAGAAAGATTGCAATATCACTGGTGCCACCACCAATATCCACCATACAAACGCCCAGCTCTTTCTCATCATTGTTGAGAACTGCATAACTGGAAGCAACCTGCTCAAGAATAATATCGTCAACATCAAGTCCGCAACGATCAACACATTTAATAATGTTTTGTGCCGCACTTTGAGCGCCGGTAATTAAATGTACGCGTGCCTCCAAACGTACCCCAGACATACCGACTGGTTCACGAATACCCTCTTGTTGGTCTATTACATAATCTTGTGGCAATACATGCAAAATACGCTGATCGGCTGGTATAGCTACCGCTCTTGCAGCATCCATAACACGTTCCAGATCACTTTCAGTAACTTCCTTATCCTTAATCGCAACGATTCCATGAGAATTCATGCTCTGAATATGGCTTCCTGCAATGCCTGCATAGGCAGAGTTGATATTCACTCCCGCCATTAATTCGGCTTCTTCAATGGCGCGCTGAATGGCTTCGATGGTGGCATCAATATTAACCACCACGCCTTTTTTCATGCCTCTGGAAGGATATTTACCGATGCCAACAATTTCAACACCGCCTTCTTCATTAACTTCGCCAATTAAAGCGACAATTTTTGATGTTCCAATATCCAGTGCAACGACCATATTTCCCTCATCGCTCACTGTCATTGTTACTTCTGCTAATGGTTTCCCCATAACAAATCTCCTTTTAAACCCTTTATCTCTAATTTTTCTAAATTAGAGAATCTAACCCTTGAAAATACTATCTTTCGCAGATAGCCCTTTTTTCCATTTAACAGCAAATCCGTTGGTATAGCGTAGATCTACAATACTTATCTTATCGATTACATTCTTCAAACTTTGTCTATAACCAACCATAAATCTCTTTAGACGTTTCTCTTGAAACTCACGCCCTATTTTAAGGGTCATGCCATTTTTTAGTTTTATTTTCCAAGAACCCCGTGCATCTTCTTTAAACTCCGCCAGCTTGACAGGAAAGTCTTTCATCATGTCACGAATTTTTAAAAATCCTGTTGCCATATTTCGACCCTTATCTTCAGGGCTATAAAGTACTGGCAAAATACCTTTTTTGTCTTCCAGTACAGCATCAATGATTTCTCCATTTTCAGCCAACATCGCATCATCACCCCAATATGCTACTGGTTGCTGTTCGAATATTTTTACAACCAGTTTATCTGGCCACACATGTGTCATAGAAGCTGAGTGAACCCAGGGATTATCTTCAATTTGTTGCTCCATGCCTTTTTCGTCAAGTAAATACAAATTTGTTTTTGAGAATTTCTCAATAACAGGCTGTAATTGATTTTTATCCAGAATCTTTAAATCTCCTGTTACAACAATCGACTTGATAGTTAGGTTTTCAGGGTTTTGTATCCATTTATAAACACCAATCGAAGTAACTAGAGGAATAATTAAAAACATAGGCAACACTATTTTCTGCCAGGAAAATGAGATTTCTTTTTTAATGTGTGTCGTTTTTGATACACGGCGTACCGCCTGTGGACGTTTATTACTCTTTGTTTTCATTTCAATCACATCCTGTTGTTTTTAATATCTCTAACGTTAAATCTGCAAAACTCAAACCCTGCTGTTTTGCCGCCATTGGCACCAGCGAATGATCAGTCATTCCAGGGCTGGTATTAACTTCAATCAACCAGAAAGTACCAACATTATCCTGCATCACATCGACCCTTCCCCAACCTTTGCCACCCAGTATTTGAAAAGCTGTTTTTGACAATGTTTTCAATGCATTTTCAGCCTCATCATCTAGCCCGCAGGGACAATAATACTGAGTATCATTTGATTGATATTTAGCATCAAAATCATAAAAGTCAGCATCTGCTACCAAACGTATTGGTGGTAGAACTTCATCACCTAAAATTGCTATTGTAAATTCATTACCAGTGACCCATTGTTCAGCAAAGACCACATCATCATAAGCAACTGCTTTTTCATAAGCAGATTTTAATTGTGTGGCCTCACTAACCTTGCTCATACCGATACTCGAACCCTCCTGAGCCGGTTTAACAATTACCGGTAAGCCTAACTTTTCAACTACCTTTGTAAAATCAGAATCCGGAGTTAATATCTCAAAAGCAGGTGTAGGCAAACCAGAACCCGTCCAGATTCGTTTAGTCATCAACTTATCCATGCTGATAGCAGATGCCATTACTCCACAACCCGTATATGGAATTTGCAAAATTTCCAAGGCGCCTTGTATCTCGCCGTCTTCCCCTCCTGTGCCGTGCAGTATATTAAAAACTCGATCAAACTTATTCTCGCGTAGTACATCTAATACATCTCGCCCAACATCAAGTGCATGTGCATCTACACCTTTTTCTAACAAACCTTCCAATACAGCCTGCCCACTTTTAAGTGACACTTCACGTTCTGCAGCCCAACCTCCCATCAGGACGGCAACTTTTCCAAATTCTTGATGCGCGCTATTACTCATCACTTTATATAATTCCTTGTGATAACTGTGCTGGAAGTCCGGCAGAGATTGCGCCTACACTTCCTGCTCCAAGGGTTAGCAATACATCGCCATCCTGTAGCTGGTTTTGCAAGACCTCAACGATGTCTTCCTTATCTGAAACAAATATTGGATCCACATGACCACGATTACGAATAGCACGTGCTAAAGAACGCCCATCTGCACCTGCAATAGGTTCTTCATTTGCAGAGTAAATATCCATTAATACCAGCACATCTGGCTCCGATAAAACCTGTGCGAAATCTTCAAATAAATCACGAGTACGGGTATATCTATGCGGCTGGAAAAGCACGACCATGCGTCGTTCTGGCCAAGCACTACGCACTGCTTTCATCGTTGCTTCCATTTCAGTGGGATGATGCCCATAGTCATCAACCAGCATGATAGTTCCCTGATGTGTCTTGATATCCCCATAACACTGGAACCTGCGCCCCACACCCTGGAATTTATCAAGCGCACTTAAAATAGCCTCATCACTCACTTCTAATTCAGTAGCAATTGCAACAGCAGCCAAGGCATTTTGAATATTGTGCTCTCCGGGCATATTAAGTGTTACATCTAATGTACTTTTCCCTTGACGCTCAACTGTGAAGAAACTTTGGGTTCCGCTATATCGTACATTTTTAGCTCGAATATCAGCATCAAAATGAATACCATAAGTGACTATGGTACGTGTGATATGTGGCAGAATATCGCAAATATCATCATCATCAACACAAAGCACGGCCAAACCATAGAAAGGTAAATGATGAAGAAACTCAACAAAAGTGGCTTTTAGCTTTTCAAAATCATTATCATAGGTAGATAAATGATCAGCATCAATATTTGTTACCACTGAAATCATTGGTTGCAACAGCAAGAATGAAGCATCACTTTCATCTGCCTCAGCAACCAGATACTCACCAGTGCCCAGTCGAGAATTACTCGCAGTGCTATTTAATCTACCACCAATAACAAAAGTAGGATCAAGCCCACCCTCTGCTAGCAAGCTGGTCACTAAACTGGTTGTGGTTGTTTTTCCATGTGTACCTGCAACCGCTATACCATTACTGAAACGCATAATTTCAGCCAGCATTTCAGCTCGTGGTACAACAGGAATATTATGTTCTTTAGCTGCAACCACCTCAGGGTTATCATCTTTTACGGCAGATGAAATCACCACCACATTAGCACCTTCAATATTTTCTGGTGCATGTCCTATAAAGATTTTAGCGCCTAGCGATGCTAATCTTTCTGTCATTGCATTCTGGTTTAAATCTGACCCTGTAACCTGATACCCAATATTTGCAAGCACTTCGGCAATACCACTCATTCCGGAACCACCGATACCTACAAAATGTACCTGCTTAATACGACGACGGGCTAAATCATTAGGCTGCTTCATAATTTACCCCTTTGCCTGCTTTTGCTTCATCTTCTATTGTCACAACAATTGTTTCTCTGTCTGCAGAATCCTTTTCATTATTAGATTCATCAGGGTTAGTTGTATCAAACTTATACCCAGCTTGTTCAGCACAAATTGCCGCAACTTCCATTGTTGCTAATGGCTTAGCCAACTTCCTTGCTTTGATACTCATCTCAATGAGCTTGTTACGATCACTACAAAGATCATTTAAAAGCACGGATAAGGATTCTTTAGTCATTTCACTTTGTGGCATTAATATTGACGCACCTGAGTCACTTAAATATTTTGCATTTGCAGTTTGATGATCATCAACAGCATAAGGGTATGGCACCATTATTGAAGCCAAACCAGCCGCTGCTAATTCTGCTACTGTCAAAGCACCTGAACGACAAATCACTAAATCTGCCCACTCGTAAGCTTCCGCCATATCTTCAATAAATGGGGTGATTTTTGCCTCTACACCCATTTGCTCATAAACTCTTGCTGTCGCACTATCTTTATCCTTACCTGCTTGATGTCGAACAACTGGGCGTTTATCCAAAGGCAACTCACCCAATGCCATAGGCACAACTTCATTCAAAGCTTGTGCGCCAAGACTTCCGCCAAAAATCAATACCTGAATATGTCCCCAACGATCACCAAGACGATTTGCAGGATGATCAAGACTGGCAATATCTAGACGAACCGGATTACCAATCCCAACGGTATTTTTTAGCCCAGAAAAAGTACCCGGAAAACCTTCCAAAACTTTTTTACTTACTTTACTTAATAACTTATTGGTTAAACCCGGAATTGCATTTTGTTCGTGAATAACAACAGGTATACCCATTAAAGAGGCAACTAATCCACCAGGCCCTGCTACAAAACCTCCCATACCAAGGACGGCTGCTGGCTTTACTTTGTACATAATAAAGAATGACTGAAACAGTGCCTTCACCAATTGGAAGGGCGCAGCCAGTAAACTTGTTATACCTTTTCCGCGTAAGCCACTGACTGATAAATAAACCATTTCAATACCAGCTTCTGGAATGACTCTGGACTCTAGCCCTTTTGTTGTCCCAAGCCATACTATAGGAATACCCTGTGATTCTAATGCCCTGGCGACAGCAAGCCCTGGATATACATGTCCACCAGTTCCACCAGCAGTAATTAGAATTGGACGCTTTGCTGATTTATCTGGCATAACTCGCCCCACTCTTTGCCTTCTTTTGAGTTCTTGCTTTTTGCCTCATTTTATTTTTTTGTTTTTGCGCCTCTTTATCGCTCACTCCAAACAAGGCAATCTGTGTATCTCGGTGCACCCTCATCAATAGTGCTATAGCCATTAAAGTCACTAATAAACTACTGCCACCATAGCTAATCAAAGGCAAAGTTAAACCCTTTGGTGGTAATAGAGCCAAATTGACACCGATGTGGAACAACACCTGAAAGCCCATCCAGAAGCCAATGCCGTATGCAAGGTAAGCGGCAAAATTTAACTTTGCTCTGTCTGCTCTAAAACCAATAACAAAAGCACGTTGTACAAACCACGCGTAAAGAAACAAAGTGATAACAATACCAATAAAGCCAGTTTCTTCTGCCAACACAGCAAATATAAAGTCATTATGTGCTTCTGGAAGATAAAATAATTTTTGAACGCTTGCTCCAAGACCTGCTCCAAACCAGCCGCCATCTCCAACGGCCATCAAAGCATGAACAGTTTGATAGGCTTTGCCTGACGCATGAGACCAAGGATCAAGAAATGCAGTAACTCGAGCTCCACGATAGCCCATCATCACCAATGGAATCATCACTGCTATTGCGCCCACAAATAACATCGTTAAACGAGATAGCTTTAAACCACCAAGGAATAACAAAGCAATTCCTGTTGCTGTTACTACTACCACAGAACCAAAATCAGGCTCTAGCATTAACAAAGCATCAATCAAACCAAGCACCAACAATGGGATTAACAGAGGTTGAAATGAATTTGAATGTGCCAGTTCCTTACCATGTCGTACCAGATAACCAGACATATACATAATCATTATGAGCTTGGCCATTTCTGATACTTGCATTGAAACTGGGCCTAAGTTAATCCAGCGGTGACTTCCATTGACTTCTTTTCCTATCACTGGCAGTAATACTGCAACCAGTAAGAGCATGACTATGGGAAGTAACTTTGCTCCAAAATGCTGCCAAAATGATGTCTTAATACGGTAAACAAAATAAGCCATTATCAAGCCAATTATCAAAAAAAACATTTGTCGCTTTAAGAAAAAATAAATATCTGAATAGTTTTTCTCAGCAACCGCAACAGAGGCCGACATCATAATGACCAGGCCTAATCCAGTTAGTAATACAACACTCAAGAGCAAGCCGCGATCAACGTAGCGTTGCCATGAAGGTTGAAAATTTGAAAGATAATCTTTTATCATTGCGTTATTTACTACTCACTTTTTACTCACAGTTTTTGTTAGCTCGGTGACCTCTTCAATGAAGACTTCACCCCGAACTGCATAATTATCAAACATATCAAAACTGGCGCATGCAGGAGACAATAGGACATTATCCTGAGCCGACTGATCGGCAGCTTTATAAGCTTCTGCAACGGCATCGTGCATATTGTCTACAAATATCACTGAAATAGCAGAATCAATATTGTTAGCTATTTCTTTAGCGTCTTCACCCATTAAGACCACAGCTCTTGCGCGCTCTTTAATTTCATTTTGAAGCGGTAAAAAATCCGCACCCTTACCCTGCCCACCTGCAATCAATACAGTTTTTCCGGGCAGACCAGAGAGTGCGGCAAGCGTCGCCCCTACGTTTGTTCCTTTTGAATCGTTATACCAGTTAACTCCTTCGATATTTGCAAGCCACTGAGTGCGATGAATCATGCCAGGATATTCACCCAGCACTTCCAGCATTGCCGCCATTTTTAGACCTGCTACTTCACCCAATGCAAGTGCTGCCAATGAGTTGGCAATATTATGTCTGCCCACCTGTTTTACATCACTCGATGGCATTAATAACTCATTTCCTTTTGCTAGCCATTCAATACCGTTATTTATGCGCAGACCAAACTGTCCATTTTTAGGCTCATCAAGACCAAAGCTTATAAGGTTTTTTGTAGCTGCTTGTTTTGCAAACCGTAGCGAATAAGCGTCTTCGCAATTACACACAATATGTTCACAATTGTTATAAATTAACGCTTTGGCTTGTGCATATTTATCGAGATCATTTTCATAACGATCTAAATGATCCTCAGAAATATTTAGAATAACTGCAGCCAAAGTTTGCAATGAAGGTGTCGTTTCCAATTGATAACTGGACAGCTCCAAAATGAATAATTCTGTATCATCATTATCATGCTGGTCATCAAGTAGATCCAAGGCAGGTGTTCCAATATTGCCACCTGTGCCAACATTTACACCTGATTTTTTAGCCATCAAATCAAGCAGTGTTGTTACTGTCGTTTTTCCATTTGAACCTGTTATAGCCACTACAGGCTTATCATTTTGACGAGCAAATAATTCAATATCACCAATAATTTCAGCGCCAGCCTTTTTGGCAAGCTCTATCTCTGACGTGGTAACAGCAATACCTGGATTAACTATGAGTTGTTTAGCCGAGCTAAGCCAAGGTGTTTTAAAATCACCGAAATGATGCGGAATATCTGAGTATTCTCTATTAAGCTCATCAGCACTTGGAGGATTTTCACGGCTATCCACCACGGCAAAATGACTTTGTTGCTTAGCCAAATAACGCACCACAGACATCCCGGTCGCGCCAAGCCCGACAATGACTGAATCGAATATTTGTTGATGCGAATTCATGTTTTTAACGTACCTTCAAGGTTGCTAAACCAATCAATACTAAAATAATGGTAATAATCCAGAAGCGAACAATTACTTTTGGTTCTGCCCAGCCTTTTAATTCATAATGGTGATGTATCGGTGCCATCCGGAATATGCGTCTGCCAGTAAGTTTGAATGAGGCAACCTGCAAAATAACCGACACCGCCTCCATCACAAACACGCCACCCATAATAAACAGCACTAGTTCCTGTCGAACTACAACAGCAATAATTCCTAGCCCTGCACCTAAAGATAGTGCTCCCACATCACCCATAAATACTTGGGCAGGATAAGTGTTAAACCATAGAAACCCGAGACCAGCGCCAAAAATAGCTCCACAAAAAATCAGTATCTCACCTACATCTTCAACGTAGGGCATACCCAGATAAGCCGAAAATTTGACATTTCCCGCCGCCAATACAAATACACCTAAAGCTGCAGCAACCAGAATGGTCGGCATAATTGCAAGCCCATCCAAACCATCAGTTAAGTTAACTGCATTACTTGTTCCCACTACGACCAGATAGCTCCAGGGAATAAACATCCAGCCCATGTCCCAGAACCACTCTTTAACCACTGGAAAATACAAAGTGGTCTCGACAGGACTTTTCGCTACAACGTATAAATAAGTCACCGCAACAAAACTCACCAGCGATAGACCTAAGTATTTCCACCTTGAAGCAAGCCCTTTGCTACTTTTTTCTTTTAATTTAAGGTAATCATCGTAACCACCAATCACACCTGATCCCACCGTTACAAACAGTACAATCCAGACGTAGTGGTTGCTCAAGTCTGACCAGAACAGAGTTGCCAGCAAAATCCCCAGCAATATCAAAGCACCACCCATGGTTGGTGTGCCTGCCTTAACCAGATGAGACTGCGGCCCATCACCACGAATGGGTTGCCCCATTTTTAAATTAGTAAGCGCACGAATCATCCACGGCCCCATCAACATTGAAATACCGAGAGCAGTCAGTACCGCAAGGATCGTTCTAAATGTTGAATACTGAAAAACATTGAAAGCAGAGTAATAACCAGAAAGCCAGTCAAAGAAAGGTATCAACATTACGCAACCTCTCCTTGGGGTAGGGTCAGCTCATCAACGACACGTTCCATACGCATACTGCGAGAGCCTTTAATTAGTATCGTCATATCTGACACGTTTTCAGCAACATCTTCTTTTAGCGATTTCAATAGTTTGTCCATTTCATCAAAACTTTTTCCCTTTTCGCCAAACTGATGGCAAGCTTTAGCGCTGTATTTACCTAAACAATACATGCGATTTATACCCGCCATTTTTGCTTTTCTTCCGATATTTTCGTGCATTTTTTCAGTATTTTCGCCAAGTTCAGCCATATCACCCAAAACAAAGGCTGTATTTTTTCTTTGCGCAAGCACATCAAGTGCCGCCACAGCAGAATCTGGATTGGCGTTATATGTATCATCCAGAAGCTGCGAGTTATAAATACCAGCTACCGGGGCAAGGCGCCCCTTCACTGGTTGTAGAGATTCTAAACCTTCGATGATAGTGTCCAGTTTAATCCCTAAGGCAATCGAAACTGCCGTTGCCGCAAGTGCGTTTAGTGCGTTGTGTCTACCTAATAATTTGAGATTAGCCCTAACCTCAGAATTACCAGCACTTATCATCAGACCCCCATCCGATAATAAATGGCCACTTATTTTTGATTCATTACTAATACCAAACGTTATGATCTCACGGTCTTTGTTGGAGTCCTTCCAATAATCTGCAAACTGATCGTCTGCGTTGATTACGGCGACTCCTTGAGTCCCCAACCCAATAAAAATTTCTCCTTTTGCTTTTGCAACTCCCTTTAAATCACCAAACCCTTCAAGGTGTGCAGCACCAGCATTATTCACAACAGCTACGTCGGGTCTTGCTATTTCTGTTAAAAATTTAATTTCATTAAAATGATTTGCACCCATCTCTATTACTGCAAAATCATGTTCTTTGCGTAAGCGTAAAAGAGTTAACGGCATACCGATGTTATTATTTAAATTACCATGCGTTGCCAACACTTTGCCTTCTACTGACAGGATGGCAGCAATCATTTCTTTTAAAGTGGTTTTTCCATTACTGCCGGTTAATGCAACTAATGGTTTTGTGAATTGCTTACGCCAGGCAGATGCTAAATCAGCCAATGCTTGTAAAGTATCCTTAACGACGATTTGCGGCAAATCACAATCTATTTTTTTGTGAACTAGTGCCGCGCCTGCTTTGCCAACCAAATCAGCCACAAAATCATGCGCATCAAAACGCTCACCTTCGATTGCAATAAACAACTGATTGGGCTTTACCAAACGAGAATCTGTAGCAACAGAGTCCATTGCCATATCCTCGCCATACAAGGCACCCCCCGTACTTTTTGCTATCTGCGAGAGTGTCATCCAGTTATTATTATTGGTATTTGAGGACATCAAGCAGCCAACTCCTGTAACACTTTAGCTGCCTGTTGACGATCGCTAAATGGAATCGTTCCATTTGCGAGAATCTGCACATTCTCGTGGCCTTTACCTGCTATCAAAACAGCATCACCAGTCTTCGCCTGATTCAATGCTATCTGGATGGCAGTTGCACGATCATGCTCAATCTTTGCAGACTCAGGATTTATAAAACCTGCCACAATATCCTTCATTATTTCCTGCGGACTTTCACTGCGCGGATTATCATCCGTTACAATAACCTCATCTGCATACTTTTCAGCAACCGCTGCCATTAATGGGCGCTTGCCTGCATCACGATCCCCCCCGCAACCAAATACACAAATCAGATTATTTTTAGCGTGTTCCCGTAAGGCTTTTAGTACAGACGCTAAAGCGTTTGGCGTGTGCGCATAATCAACTACTGTTAGAAAGCTTGCACTAGCTACTTTTTCCATACGACCTGCAACTGTCTGTACTGTATTTATTTTTACCAAGGCATCCTTTAAGGACATATCCATCGCCAGCATTGCACCCAAAGCTGCCAATAAATTACTTAAGTTAAAGCGACCTAGAACCGAAGCCTTTAATTCACCTTGTTGATCGCCAAAAACAACAGCAGCTTTTATACCTTCATTGCCAAACTCAGCATTCTCTGCAACCAGCGTACTCTCTGGGTATTGATCTGCCTTGCCAACACCATAAGCAACTATAGTCATTGCCTGTTGTTCGCCATTTTGAGTGGATTTGGATGCTATGGCACCCCCCCCACTTTTTTTAATCAGCTTGCCATTTTGTTGTTTAAAACGGGCAACTGAGTTATTAGTGTGCAACCGTAGCATCAGCGCCTTTTCCTTAGCCTTGCTAACTATCTTTTGGCCAAATTCATCATCCAGATTTGCCACTATTGCTTTTAGGCCCGGCCAATTAAATAACCGCTCCTTTGCTTTAGCGTAAGCTTCTACAGTGCCGTGGTAATCAAGGTGATCACGAGTAAGATTAGTCAATACCGCTACATCAAACTCCACACCAGAAACTCTTCCCTGATCCAGAGCATGAGAAGAAACTTCCATGGCAATACTTGAAATACCCTGAGATTTCATCTCTGCCAGATTTTTATGTACAGTAATTACATCCGGCGTAGTCAGACTTGCTGTTTGAAGATCATCCAAGGGACCTATACCAATCGTGCCAATAACTGCAGATTGCTCTAGTGCTTGAGCTATGAAATGACTAACACTGGTTTTACCATCGGTGCCGGTAATTCCAATCATATTTAATGAGTGACTTGGGGACGCATAAAAACGGTTAGCAATAAGACCTAGCTTGTCACGCAAATCTTTAATTTCGATTTCGGGAATTTTAGAGTCTGTGCTTGTAGCAACTGAACTGGCAGCAATAGCATCATCTGATTCCCAGATAATCGCTGCCGCACCGTTTTTCCTGGCCACTTCTGCATACGACAAACCGTGTTGCAGCGTTCCTTTTAGCGCCACAAATAAAGCACCCTCGGTGACATTCCTGCTATCCAGTGTAATAGAAGTAAGCTCACAGCCTGAAGGAACATCCGCAAACCCGACAAGCAACTCCGACAATGTAATAGCCCTAGCTTGCATTTAGAGTATTTCCTCCATTGCTAGCACAGATGGAATCTTGCTCTCTTTTTGCTGATGAGGACTACTCTGCTCTATATGCGGAACATTATCAGGTGTGATATCCATAATACGTAGCGCGTTCGCCATTATCTTAGAAAACAATGGAGCAGCTAATCTACCGCCACTCGCCTTCTCAACTTTTGGCTCATCAATCATTACAGCCACAACCACACGTGGATTGCTAGCAGGCGCCATACCGATAAAGCTTACAATCATATGATCTTTGCTATAGCGCTTATTGATGAATTTATGTGCAGTGCCTGTTTTACCGGCAACATGATAGCCATCTACTGCTGCATTTTTACCTGTGGCATTTGATTTAACCACCGCACGCATCATTTTAAGAACAGCTTCAGCATTGGCAGCTGACATTACACGTTGACCAAGAGGTTTATTTTCTGATTTAAAAATACTGACTGGGTTCAACACCCCGCCGGTAGCGAAGACAGAATAGGCATGAGCCAGCTGCAACAAACTTGCAGATACACCGTATCCGTAACCATGCGAAACGCGATCTACACGCCCCCACTTATCGTAATACGCCAATTTACCCTCTGACTCACTAAAAAATCCAGCATCAGGTTTACGACCAAATCCGACTCTATTCATGAATTTCCAATGATCTTTGGATTTCATTAACAAGGCCACCTTACTAGCCCCTACGTTACTCGATTTCGCAAGTAATTTTGGTAAAGTAATAGAACCATAATTCTTAAGATCTTTTACCGTTACCTTGCCCACTTTTAGTTTTCCTGGTGATGTATCTATTGATACATCTGCCCCGATAGCTCGCGCCTCAAGAGCAGCAGCAATTGTTATAGGTTTTAATGTCGAACCTGGCTCGAACGCATCAACAACGGCGCGGTTACGATAAAGATATGGCTTCAAAGACTTACGATCATTTGGATTAAAGCCAGGCATATTCGCCATTGCCAGTAATTCACCCGTTAAAGCATCCAATACCACTACAGATCCAGATTTTGCATTTAGCTTGTAGACTTCGCCTTTTAATAACTTATAAGCCGCATATTGAATGCGATGATCAAGACTGAGCTGCACCGTCTCCCCTGGCACCATTGTTTCAATTTCTTCAATATTCTCTACCAGGCGACCGCGACCATCTCTAAGCACCCTATTCCTACCTGAGTGCCCCGCTAGCCGCTCATTCATGGAGCGCTCAACACCCTCAATACCGGCATCATCAATATCTGTAAAACCCACTACATGAGAAGTGGTTTCCCCCATTGGATAAAAACGCCTATATTCACGCTTTACATTAACCGCAGGAATATTTAAATCAGCAACCTCCTGTGCTTGCTCCGGCTCAATATGCCTACCCAGATAAAAAAATCTTTTCTTTGACACTTCTTCAATTTTTTCCTGCAAAGAGCCAGCATCCATAGACAATATGGATTCCATCTGTTCAATTTTTTCATTCAGCTCTTGTAGATCCAGCTCAGCCAGTCTTGCTGCCTTATCATCTTGCAATGATGTTTTAAGCAATTCACTTTGAACATCAAGGATTTTTTTGGGGTCAATCGAAATTGAAGATACCGGAGAGCTAATCGCTAAAGCCTCACCATTTCTATCAACAATCATGCCTCGATATGGAGGAACAGTGAGGGTTCTTAACTGACGCTTACCAGCCTGTTTTTTCAGCCAGTCTTGCTGAAACACTTCAAGATAGGCAGCCCTTCCAAGCAACACAGTAATCCCTGCCAAGAGCAGTAACATCAAAATCAATCGCCTGCCCCGATAGACAGGAGGCACATTAACTACATTGCGCCTATGATGTTGCCTTCTACTAGTCACCAAGAACCACCTTTGAAGTAGAGCCCAGAACCACTGGCAATGACTTTTGGCGACTAGAACTATAATCTGCGGTCATTTTATTCGATACTTCTCGCACCATTTGAATCTCAGAAGCTTTAGGTAACTTCATTCCTAAATCCCAGCGAGCGTATTGCTCCACGCGAACCTGATTTAAGGCTGTTCCCTGCTCCAGCTTTAAACGACTCCATTGAGCTGCAAGCCTGTCCCTTTCTTTTTCAAACTTCTGTAACTCCATATAGGAAGCCCTAGCTTCGTGGCGATGCACCACTGTTTTAATTCCAACAAAAACAACCATTGAAAACAAAACCAACAACAACGGCAACTGCCAGCGTATTACTGAATCAACCGTTAATGGCTTTTGATTACTACACTCAACTACAGGAACTTCTTCAACTTTCATAATCTTTCCCCAATTCTCATTATTGCACTTCGTGAACGCACATTAAGCTGCACCTCGTCTTTGGAGGGTTTAACAGGCTTACCTATTAACTCAAACTCAGCTTGCGGCAATTGATCGTCCATAATCGGCAACCCACGGGGCATACTTGGCGCACGCGAACCCGCCTTTAAGAAACGCTTTACAATTCGATCTTCCAGAGAGTGAAAACTAATCACGACCAACCGTCCTTTGGCAGCCAGATGCTCCTTCGAGGCATCCAGACATTCAATTAAATCTTCAAGCTCACGATTAATGAATATTCGTATCGCTTGAAAACTACGTGTTGCTGGGTGTTTCCCCAGCTCTTTTCTCTGTATTTTTTTGGGAATAGAAGATGCGATAATCTCAGCCAACTGCAAGGTTGTACTGATAGGGGTAACCGCCCTTTTTTCCACTATTTTTCTCGCTATCCTGCGAGATAATCTATCTTCGCCATACTGATATATAACATCAGCAATCTCATCAGCTGAAGCCCTGGCAATCCATTCTGCTGCACTCATCCCTTCATCAGGATTCATGCGCATATCAAGCTTGCCATCTCGCATAAAACTAAAGCCACGAGAAGCATCATCTAACTGCGGTGACGACACACCAAGGTCCAGCAACAAACCATCAGCTTTTTCTAATCCAGCTTCCTGCAAAGCATCCGGAAAATCTTTAAAAGATCCTTGCCAGACCAAAACCCTCTCGTCATTCTTATAAACTCCCTTCGCATAAGCGATGGCAAGCGGGTCTTTATCAATCAACAACATTCGCCCTTGCGGACCTAGTTGCTTTATTATTTCAGCCGAATGCCCTCCTCGACCAAATGTGGCATCTATATAGACGCCGTTAACTTTTATGTTTAGCGCTGCAACCGCTTCATTCAGCAGTACCGTTTCATGTCTAAAAGCATCAACCACAAAGCACCACCAAAACCGACAAACAAGCTAAATCGACAACTTCCTCAAGGATTCGTTGTTCTGGATATTAACCGGGGCTTCTTTGACCATGACATCACAACCCATCCCCCAACTTCCTTCATCCCATAACTCGAACTTATCACCCTGACCAATCATCACCACCTTCTTTCCCATGCCGGCATAATCTCGTAAAGGAGCCGGCAAAATGATTCTTCCTTGATCGTCCATCTTCACATCTGTGGCATAACCCATAATCAAACGCTTCATGCTTTTTACATCTGGATCAATATTCGGCATACCCATTAAAGCTTGCTCAGTACCCAACCACTTTTCCATTGGATACAAAACCAAACAGCGATCACCATGATCAACGGTCAAAATCATTTTTCCCTCGTGCTCAGACTTAATTTCTTCACGATACTTGGTCGGAATAGCTATCCGGCCTTTAGGATCTGAATTTAAATTTGAAATGCCTCTAAACACGTTTTCTTTTGCCTTAGCCTCATTAGAATCAGTAGCGTGAAAACTAAAAAACCACTTTTTACCACATAGTTTCCACCATTCACCAATATTATCACTAATTCACCACAAAACAAGCGTTGTTTCTGTTTAAAACCTCCTTTAAAGACAAACGGTTACCCCCGCCAAACAATTATTTGAACCAAACAAAATACGTTTTCATTCTAATTAGATAGTTATAATTTTAATCTAACGCATAACTTTAATAACGTTGTATTTTTGTTCTTTTTTAGGGTTTGTTCTTTTTTTGTATCACCAGAACTAATGTATAAATGATAGACTATTTATACCCTATTTAGGGTGCAAATACACACTTAGTTCTTGCAAATTTCATATGATCTTATATAGTTCTTATTGATGGCTAAAAAACACAATGAAACTAAAACAACAAGAATCCAGGTGTCACTAGATGAAATGTCTGCGAGCATCCTTGAGGATATTGCTAGTTTTGGCCCATTAGGAAAAACCAAAACAGAAGTCGCGACCAATATCATTCAAGAATGGATAAGAAAGAAGTCATTAAAAGAACTTGAAGAAATGAAAAAACTAATGGACCGTTGATATCCCAATACCCTAAGACTGTTTTATTTCTAATACAAAAAACTAGGGGGGGTGCCAAATACTTTAGCTATACTTGAAACGCATACTTGGTTTCAAAAGAACTCATAAATACCTCATAAATACCTCATAAAACATATCAGCCATGACAGCAATACATAAAGCTACATTAATAGGTTGTATCTCTATATTGCTTTGGGGGACATTAGCCCTACTGACACAACTAACAGAAGGGCAAATTCCACCTTTCCAATTGTTATCCATGACATTTTCAGTCGCCTTTATCATGATGTTGACACGCTGGAAACTACAGGGACACTGGGGAATAAAATTTGCACAACAGCCTTTATTCGCCTGGATTCATGGTATCGCAGGATTATTTGGGTATCATTTTTGTTACTTTCTCGCTATGACATACGCACCCGCCGTTGAAGTCAGCCTGCTTGCTTATCTTTGGCCTTTATTTATCGTTTTGTTTGCTGCTTTACTGCCGGGGGAACAACTCAAAAAACAGCATTTTATTGGCGCTATCATTGCACTTTCTGGTTGTTGGTTCTTAATAGGAGGCAGCGCTGAAGGTTTCGACAATACCTATCTGAAAGGCTACTTATTAGCCCTAGCCTGTTCTTTGATCTGGTCAAGCTACTCTGTTATCGGACGAACAATGAAGAAAGTTCCAACAGACGCTGTCGGCTGGTTTTGTGGAGCAACAGCTCTACTTGGATTAGTCTGTCATTTAATCTGGGAGAATACAGTCTGGCCAAGAACAGGCTTACACTGGATAGGTGTGCTTGGCTTAGGACTTGGCCCTGTAGGCATTGCCTTTTTTGCCTGGGATTATGGCGTTAAGCATGGAAATCTACAGTTACTTGGCGTGCTTTCATATTCAATACCACTAATTTCTACCATCCTATTAGTGCTTGCA
>Ga0209633_10001433_pt1 | contig 24528 bp, 22 predicted proteins | sample Cruoilmetagenom1_FD_187290 | JGI IMG/M metagenome (GOLD analysis project Ga0209633, IMG submission 187290) | Oil polluted marine microbial communities from Coal Oil Point, Santa Barbara, California, USA - Sample 1 (SPAdes) (version 2) | ecosystem: Environmental > Aquatic > Marine > Oil seeps ...
CAACGTGCAAGCCCGCGAGCACGGCGGTTGGTGGAGGGGGTTGGATTCGAACCAACGTAGGCATAGCCAACGGGTTTACAGCCCGTCCCCTTTAACCACTCGGGCACCCCTCCAAGACCGCGTAGCAGGCATCGTCCCAATGTCCGGCAACCCCGACGACCTATGGGATACACTCACGATTTATTAATCAATAAGCCAACACGCAGACAACCGACCCCCTCCCGCCTTCGCGAGGCTGGCTTGAATCGGATTATCTTGTTCCCAACACGACATGCTAATAATAGGAATGCGGACGGCCAAACGCAAGCACCAAGGAAGCGAAAAACAAGGAAAACGAGCCGCTTCCGGGTCGTCGGCCGATACTTGGCTCTATGGCGTCCATCCTGTGCTGGCGGCCCTCGCCAATCCGGCGCGGATCATAGGACGGTTTTTGATCACCGCCCAGGCCCATGAGCGCCTGGCCGGTGACCTGCCGGCCGGAGGGCCAACGCCGCGGATCGTCGAGCGCGGCGAGCTTGACCGTGCGTTGCCGGCTGGTGCCGTCCATCAGGGGGTCGCGGTGGAGGCCCAGCCGCTGCCGGCGGCCGACCTCGAAGTGTTGGTAAGCGGCCTCGACCCCAAGGCCCGCGCGCTCATCGTGGTGCTGGACCAGATCACCGATCCGCAGAATGCCGGCGCTGTTCTGCGGGCCGCCGCTGCATTTGGTGCCGCGGCCCTCGTCACCACCGACCGCCATGCCCCGCCAGCAAGCGGCGCATTCGCCAAAGCCGCCGCGGGAGCGCTCGAAGCGGTGCCGCTCATTCGGGTCGGCAATCTTGTCCGCGCCCTGGAGACGCTCCAGTCGCACGGCTTTTGGAGCCTCGGCCTCGACGGGCGTGCCGAGCACGATATCGCAGACGCCGATACCGGACGCCGTGTCGCGCTGGTTCTCGGCGCCGAAGGCGCGGGCTTACGCCGGCTCACCCGCGAACGCTGCGACATGCTGGCTCGAATACCGATTGCGACCAGCGTCGAGAGCCTCAACGTCGCCGCCGCGGCGGCGATCGCGCTCTATGAGGTGACGCGGCAGGCCCGCCGCGCCTGATCCCGGCAACCCTGGCAATTGTCGCGCTTGTACCGTTTCCACCGCGGCAAATATGGCAAAACTGGGATTTCTGACGGCCCTACCCGCACGGCCATTGCGCCGCTGACGGACCGCGCGCAATATCGCTGCCAGTCCCGGGCGAGCGCTTGACGCCCCTCTATCGCCGGGCAAGGAGCATTCCCCAAATGACGCCGTCCCGCCTTGCCCTAATCGCCGCCGCGCTCGTATTTCTCATCCTCCCTCAAGTCGCCCAGGCTCAGACCACTGGCGAGCTTGCCGTTCGGCTGTTCACGCAATTGGACCGCAACCGGGATGGCCGGGTGACCGAGCGGGAGTTCAACTTCATGCGGGGCATCGATTTTGGCCGGCTCGACCGAAATGGCGACGGCATCGTCGGCCGCCGGGAATTTGTCGACCTGCGCAGCCCGCCCAACGCCGTGTCTGCGCGGGCACGGCGGATACGGCAGCTGCGCATCAGGCGTTTCACCGAACTCGACGCCGATCGTGACCGCCGCATATCGCGCCGGGAATATGTCAGTTACGGCCAGCGCCTCTTCCGCCGACTGGACCGCAACCGTGATGGCGTAATCCTGCTGAACGAAGTGGCCCCCGCTGCGGGAAAGCCGCGGCAACAACGTGCCCAGCCACGACCGCAGCCCGTGCCCGGCCCCGAGGGCGCTCGCCCGCCCGGTCGAGTGGCCTCAGCGAAGCCGGCGCCCCGCACCGGGAAGACGAGCAATCCGGGCGGCATCTTTGCCCGACTTGACCTCAACCGCGACGGGACGGTCTCATTTGCCGAAGTTACCGCAGCGCGGCGCCAGGTCTTCACACAGCTCGATGGCGACCGCGACGGCTCCCTGTCGCGCGCGGAGTTTGCGGCAACCAGCGGCGCGCGGGCCCGTCGCTTCGTCCAGCTCGACCGCAACCGTGACGGACGCATTTCGCTAGGTGAGTATCTGGACGACGGCCGGGCGCGCTTTCGCGCCGCCGACCGGAACAAGGACGGGCGCCTATCCCCGACCGAGTTCGCCAAGGCGACCGGCAGGTAACGCAAAACGGTCCCGCCCGGCCGACGATCCTCCGGTGACAGCGCGCCCGACAGTTCTATATTGATCTATACTGATAGTATGCGGAGCCGCGATGCTCGCGCATCGCCGGGCGCCGGCTTAGCTCAGTTGGTAGAGCATCTGATTTGTAATCAGGGGGTCGGGGGTTCGAGTCCCTCAGCCGGCACCAATAAAATCAATAAGTTATGGCAATTTTCGCTAGATTTAGGCTCACCATAGGCTCTTTGAGTTTCCTTAAAGCAATTGTTAGCGCGCTTGATTTGCAATCAAGAGGCGGGGGCTCAAGTCCCTCAGGTGGCACCGAATTATTTAGTGGCCTAGCGCTGTCGAGCGTTGGGAGCATATACCTCTAGCGATCAAATCACGATCAGACTAGCGAGCATCAAGTGCCGATGTCGTGCATCGGTAGGCGTCGCTGGGCTCAAGACAGTTCAGTAGATCGGCGAACCCCCAAACCACAGAACCGGCCGCCGCGATCGCAAAGCCGATGTAAAAGAACCAGATGTCGGTTCTCTCCATGATGTACTCAGCCAATTGCTCATCCGCCAATTTTCCATCGGTGAATATCGTCACCGTGACAAACCTCGACTTGAAACGCCGTCGCCACACAGGACGGCCAATAAGGAGAGAACCAAGAATGACTTCTAATGCACCAAATCGGCTCAGAAGTCCCCAATCAGAATAAGTCAGAGACAGAGAGACGCCGACCACCACCAACACAATCGCTATCGCAAAAATCACCAAGCCAGAGTACCAAAATCGCCAATTCTCTAGCACCAAACTGATAGGTGCGCGCCGTGCCAGTTCGTTTCCAACTGACTTGATCTTTTGTTCTTCGTCCATAGAGTTGTCAGGCTTGGCGTCTTCGCACTTGACGACTAACGTCGCCGATAACGCGGCACATACGACGCCTCTAACTCCTCATCCTCTTCCGTATCCTCAAATACCGCCCCATCAGCTACGTAAAGCGCTGTCAGCGTTTTCCCGTATTCGCCCAGGCCTTGAACTTCCTCGTCAAACTCGACGTCCCACTCGCCACCAAACCAATCTTTGAGGATCACTGTATCGTCAACTCGCTTTGCCGACCTGACGTTGACCAAATCCGCATTGAAACGCTCGGTCGCAGTGCCTCTTGGAACTTGTGATCCCTTTCGTATCCATTCTAGACCACCCACCTCTTTCAAGGCGTCTGACATAAAACAGTAGTCAATCTCCTGGCCTGTGCTTCGAACTACTGCTGCTGGGATCTCTGTTTGCTGAGCATAGCGGATTGCCGTCGCTTCAAGAGACGTGCAGCATTTTTCGGCCAAGGCTGTAACTGCATCGAGCCCTTCTCCAACTCTCTGCAATTGCGGAACGAAAAGATGATCAGGCATTAGCAAGCCTGCTGCGTAATGATCAGCCTCTTGTTCGTAGGGATCACCTGAGGCAAAGCCCGCACGGGATTGGTGCACAGTCTGGCCAGCCGAAAACAGATGATCGAGATGGCCTGGTAATTTGAAATGACCAATTTCATGACCTACACTAAACCTTTGAAATCCCTTACTTTTTATGTGAGTAGCGTAAGCGATCGCATATTCTTCTCCAACCCTCATGAGCATTCCCGACACACCTTTTGCTGAGGCGGGTTTTGCCTCGACCAAAATGCCAAGCTCATTCTCCGCAATTGCGATTGGATCAACGGGCAACTCGGAGATACTGAGATCATGGACAAACTTCTCAGCGGCAAGCCCTGCTAACTCAGGAGCCCTAAGCATTATTGTCGGGTTCCTTTTTCCTCCGTTGTTTGGCGCGTTGCGCAAGCCGCTCCGCCATGACTTCAAAGAACTCCTTGTCTTCAACAGTCATCTCATTCACGTGACGATGTAGCTTATCCATCGCACCAAGGGATTGCCGGTCGTCAACCCGACCAAGAAGATAGTCGGTGGTTACATCCAAAGCGTCCGCAATACGCCGCAGATTTTCAAACGACGGCCTACGCGCTGATGTTTCAAAATGCGATATCACTGACGGCTGTAGGCCTGATCGTCTTGATAATTCTGCTTGGCTCAGCCCAGCCTTTTCTCGTGCAAGTTTTAAACGCTCGGGAAATATCTCCGATGGCGCCCTTGACCGAGACATGGCGGCTCCGTATAGTTTGACATGACGAAATCGACATCACCCCAAGCCACGTGTTTTTTTGCCCGGAGCATTGTCGATTTCGCATGAAAGTACACGACGTTTTCGACAACCGCAACCAAATGAGGCCGCAATGGTAGATCGACCTGTCAGAAAGACCGGCAAGGATCAGGACGGCGATATCCTCGCCCTCTGCAACGACGGTTCGGCCTGGTCGCCCCGGCACAAGCCCCAAGCGATCCAGGACATCGAGACCGGAGCCCACACGTATCACGTCCCATGGAAATCCGGCCGGACCGAAATCCGCGTCGTGAATGGGCCAAACGGTAAGTATCTGAGGACCGACCGCGACGAGACGACGCGGAATAACCTCGACGACCTGCCAGACTGCTAGATCAAAGCAAAGCAGACACGAAAGGAAATCAAAATGAGCAAGAGGAAAGACGTTCACGTTGTGCCGCACCGCGACGGCTGGGCAACTCGGAAGGAAGGTGCAAGTCGTGTCGGCAAACACCACGACACGCAGGGTGCAGCAATTGACCGCGCCCGTGAGCAAGCTATCCGAGATCGTTCGGAGGTTGTGATCCACCGGAAGGATGGCACAATCCGAGACAAAGACAGCTACGGGAACGACCCGCATCCGCCGAAGGATCGAAAGCACTAGAAGAGAAGGGAGTTGACGAGCGCCAAACTGTTCTCCGTCGGCTCTCGCTCTCCCTTCTCCTACATGTTCAGGAAAGCGCGTTTGTTCCCGACTAAATGGTTGGGCAATTGGTCGGCGGGGCAAGCCAGACCAGGCAAATCATTCGGGTGGGCACTAGGAGATGCCGCTGCGACAAAGCCGTCCAACCGTTGGCTTGCGAAATTGAGTGGTGACTTTGATTGAACCGTTGGACCTAAAGGTCGCTACAACATTTCCATCCCAGCCTGTCGCGTAGATCGGCTTCTTAACTCGCCTCATGACGAACTTCCTTTGGCCATTGGCAACACATACCAAGACCCCTTTCTCGCCTTTCCTATCGATGGACTTCTCACTGCTCATAGCTTTGGCCAACAAGCTAACGTGAGAACGCCGAGGGTGTCCGAAATCCCAAGCATTAAATACGCGGCCTTGAGCTCGTGCCAAAGGCGGGCCCATTGAGATTACCGTCAAACTGGGGCTGACAGCGTTTGCTAGCTTAGTAGTGATCCCGTTGGCCGAACCGTGGTGGCCCGCTTGGAAGGCCATCGCCCGCAAGGCATCAGTGCCCGAGTATTTTTTGAGCAATTCGGGGATGGCGTTATGCTCAAGGTCCCCTGTTAGCAAAACTGTCGCCTTACCAAATTCTATACGCAATACCAGGCTGTGATTGTTGGGTTCTTTGGCGATTTTCGGAAACGGACTGTTGATTTTGTCAATTTGACCCCACAGGACCGATATCCGGGGATCAATCCTGTTGCACGCGATGGGATCGATAATCGGTCCTGTGAGGCCCGTTTTGTTCGGCACTTGCGATAGTCTCACCGCACGGTATTGCATTGATGCGTCTTGTTTCGCCTTGGTCTGCAAAGCAACCTGACCAAATCTACCGGATCCCTTTCGCAAGCCATTGTCCAAAGCGTTTCGAATTTTGTATCGGGACAGCACCATTGGGACATTGAGGGTGTGGTCCTTATGAGGATGTGTGAGAACAAACAACGCAAGTGTCCGATTTAAGTCCTTCCGGCGATCGAAAAATGCTTCTAGATAAGCCATGAGCAAAGCGCCGCTGTTTACGTCATGGCTTGTTTCACCACCTGCGTCGACCAGCATTGCGGCGCATGGAAACTCGATCAGAGTTGCATCCCCCTGCCCGACATTGATGAAGTGAACGCGCATAGTGGAGGCTGCGGCGGCGCTCAGTGTTGCAGATGTGGGACTGAATGACTTGGCACTTGTGCGCTTAGATGGCTGTTGACTGGCACAGCCGACAAGGAAAAGAGCCGAAACCGCGACAGTCAGAAACGTGCGTCCCATTGTCTGGCTCCATCAGAAAAATGTCGATATAACGCTACCCGCTATAGTAGTTTAGTAGCGAATATTCGCAACATTATGTTAGGTCCAAGTAGAGCGTGTTGCTCATTGGGAAAGTGATTTTCTGATGCGTTCGAATGCAAAATTGACCGAATTGGAATTCTTGGTGTTTGCGCATGCCTCAGCTGCACCGGTGGCCAACCTTTATGCTGGTTGTTGCATCAAGGTGAAATGCCAACCGAACTTCTAGTAGCGCGAATGATGTACATGGCGGAAGCCACCAGCGTCGCTCTTCGTCTCAACACGTCGTGGGCCCTGACGATGACAACATGACCTAGATACTCCGCGTTCCTCGGCACCCCGGGTAGCGTGAGCACCCCCAGAACCGTCCATACCTTCCCGACCTTCTGCGCATTGGTGCGCCACATTGCTGGCAATTCGGGACACCTTGCGAGCCGGCAGCACGCGGCTGGGGCGGTGCTGCCACTCGGGACGTTCTTCGGGTTTGCGGGCGCAGAGGGGTCGGCGATGTGTTCCGGAGCGCTACGGTAGAGCTTGGGACAGGTTCGCCCAACAGCTTCAGGTCCTGTTCCGCCTGTGACCGTTCTGCCAGGGCCTGCGACAGAGCCCGGTCACTGCGCGCCTTGGCTGGCAGGCCCTCGAACCGGGGCTTGGCCGTTCGGAGCGTATTTAGTCCATTTCGTATCGTCACTTCCAGCTTGGTTTTCTGAATGGCGAACTTGGTGCGCAGTGCCTTTTCGTCTGCAACATCCTGCGCGTTCGGCGTCCGATTGTAGCGGAACCGAGTTTCAAGCTTGCGTCGCCAACCCATCAGCTTGCCCGTCATGACATCTCCAAAACCAGGAACTCGAAAGATGGCTGACTGGTTCACATCGGCGGCGGTTTCGATCCCGAACGAAATCAGCATTGCCGTCTTGGCCGGTCCGATCCCGGAAATGCTGGCTCGCCGAATGGAGAACTGGTCAAGGAAGGCGTTGCGTTGGCGCGCTTCGCGTGTCGATTTGAGGCTCGTCACTTCGCGAGCAAGACCATCATCAATGCTTTTGTAATCGGCAATCGCAGCGTCAAGTTCACTGCGCACTTTCACGACTTCGGTCAGCCCGCTGCGCCGGACAAATGCATCAATTTCGCGCTGAACTCGCTCGTCAGCTTTCATAAACGCTTCACGGAACGGGTTCGCTTCAACCTTAAGGTCTTTGACAAGAACCCACCCCCCCCAAATCAGACCCAACCAAATGAACCAAGCCGAAGCGGCGTAGACGAAGCCCGCAACTGCACCTGCCATTATGAGCACCCCCATTAGGGCGCGCCCCAGCTTTGCACTCTTAGCTTCGCGCAAAGCGCTACTGCCGCGACGCGCCGATGCAGCCGATTGGGGGACCAAGTCCGCCACGGTCGGAAAGCGGAACGCAAGTATCTCGCGGATCGCCTGTTCGGTCCCGCGCGTGTCGGTCTGAATTCCCGGCGCGGAGACGGCAAGGTCTGGGAACATGTCAAATCCGCTCTTCCCAACCAAATCGCACCATACGCAGCCCTTGGAGTTGCTGGGGTAGAAGTGCGTCTTGACCTTGCTGCACTGGCTCAGCGAGCCTTCAAGCTTGGTTAGGGCCCCAATCCAATCCGACGCACTAGGACGCGCGCTCGGATTAAGACCAAACGCCTGCTCAAATGCGTCGCTGACCGGCGTGGGGAACAAGTCGAGCGACGGCGCGCCAGGCGGTGGAGTGGTCTGTGTTGCCGACCGGCGCGTCAGCGAGAACGCGAATTGGTTCTGCGCAATCGCCTCGCCTATCGAAATGTCCGGCCCCCTGTACCGACCGGCGTAGGGGTGGCGGCCCATGAAGAGAAGGTGGAAGATCGCAACGGCAAGGCCGAAATTGTCATGCGCAATCGCGCGTTCAACACTCCCTAATCTCACGCCATGAAGTTCTGGCGGCGTGAAGTCGGGAACACCGACAACGCAGGGATATGTCTTGCCGGCAAGCCGGAACTGGAAGCTGTCCGCGTCGATCAGTGCAACTTTGGCATCCTGCGATACCAGAACGCCCGAATGGTTCAGGTCTCCGATTACGCACCCGGTTTGGTGAACTTTACCGACAGCGCGTGCCACGTTGAGCGCCGCGCGGATGACAAATCGATAATCCGCCTTCGGAAAATGGCGCTGGCGCGATTTCGGGCTGTATAGCTCGTGAACGGGCCGGAAGCCCGACACAAGCCGCATAAGGAAGCCGAGGAAGTTGCCGCGCCGGTCGGATACGATCTCGCCGGGATATGCGACTAAATCAGTCTTGGCGGCGAGCCCTTCCCCAACCATTGCCCGGACCTTGTCTTCTCGCTTGGCCCGCAATTTCTCCTTGTAAAGCTTCACGGCTAGGCCTGTATTGCCGTTCAGCGCAAATACTTCTCCTTCGCCTCCTTTTCCAACAAGTTTTCCCAAGGAAGCGGGGGTCTTTCCGACAATGACTTCTTTCATGGTTGTGCCGCCGACAGTAGGACAAGCGTTTTGTCATCGTCTGTACGTTCGCAAACGGAGGGGTGGGCAAGATATGCTCGGAGCGTCACCGACAAATCGTGTAAAAGCCCCGCTCCGGGTGAAACATCCACTGGCCGCATCATCGGATCGAAGAACCCCGGATGGGCTTCTTGCTCTAAGTGGGATAGCGCCAAGTCGCCCACCCCATCGGAAAACAACGCGAAGGCGTCATGCTCCCGCGGCCGTCGGACAATGCTCAGGTGCGGTTCAGGATCATCGGTCACAAAAAAAGTAGTGGCGGCGTACTCGCCATTCTCTGGCCAGCAAATCACATCCCATTCGGAACCGCGCCGCCCGACTATGGCGCTATCTCCGATCTGCAGGGCCAAAATCTCGCTCGGCGAAATAATCAACGCGGCCAGAGTTGCCGCAAATTGCCGTGGCTTGCAGCCGCGCCGTTCTGCGATTGTCGAAATTCGATCCCGTAGGCCGTCGATCCAACCAACTAGCGTTTCGTCATCGGGCAAAACTTCGTCTGTGGCCAACCATTCCCGAAACCGAAGCTTTAGGCTGCGGCAAACAAGCCAAGCGCCATAAACACCGAACGCAGCACTTCCCGCACCGTCCGACACAACTGCAAGAACGTAATCGTCTCCCAATGCTGAAACGGCGTAGGCATCCTGCAGCCTGTCAGCTGAACGAATGTGGGAGGTGCCAATCACGGACGCAGCCGCCCACCGCCACACCACGAGGCTACTCCGCTACAGCCCAGCCATCTGGCGCGGTGGGGTTTTCGAGCGCAACTTGGTCACCGGGGTTTGATCGAGAAACGGCGCTGAGCGAGCTCGACAACCACTGGAACAGTTCCCTAAAGGCCAAGCCTTTCAGCTTGAGAGGTTGGCGGGTAGCGATCTGCGACAGCACGCCCATGTCGGCTTCTTCAACACCTACAGCGTAAAACATGAACTCCTTGCGCTCCTCGCCTTCATGGACGCGGCGCTTGGCTTCATCCCAGCTATCGGTGGGCGCCCCATCGGTGATCAGGAAGCACCACGGGCGGTAATACTTCACTCCGTTCTCGCGGTATCGGTTCTTCCTCTCGCGCAGCAAGTCCAGCCCAGTCGCTATTGCCTCGCCCATCGGGGTTGCGCCGCCGACTTCCAGCGTCTCAGGGTAGAAATGATCCACAGTTGCAAATTCAGACCGTACTTCGACAGGTCCAAATGTAACGATCGCCATTTCGACGCGCTTTGCCGCCATCGGATCGTCCAGTAGATCTTGGCGGAGCGTAGCCAGCCCCTCATTCAATTGCGCAATGGGCGCTCCGTCCATGGAATAGGATGTGTCCAGTAGCAATATCACCGGACACCGCTGTTCTGGGTTTTCCGCAAATTCTGCGTCACTAAACGGCTGCTGCTCAAATTCATCCATTCCGAAACCTCTACCTCGCATAATCCCCAGGACAAGCCTTGTTCACGTGGGATCAAACACAGCATTCCATTGGAAAGGTGTAAGACTAATCGATAATGCAACTCCGTCAATATGATCTCGAGGTGAGTTGGTACCCGCTCATTTGGCCAGGCGAAGTCTTTTTGTCGGAACGTGCGTTTAGCCCTGAGGACGGCAAATTGTGGCAACCAGCTGACATCGTAGTGATGTGCCATCAAGAGATGGGGGTTTAAGTCCCTCAGGCGGCACCATTTGTGACCCCGCGTTTCCTAGATGATCTGACGCGCATCCTGGCCCCCGCCGTTGGGCGGGTGTTGGACATACCGCGCATTAGTACATTCCGTACCCCGAATGAAGATGTGTTACATGGCTTGATGGTCGTTGCGCTAAACGGTTTTGAGGGTGCGCCGTCAATCATCAGTTTCAGGTAGATGTCGAAATTTGGCAGGTTGAGTATGTCTGCCATTTGAAACGTGGGAAAAAATTCTCTCGCCATAAAAGGCGCGTCCTCGGCACCCAAGCGGAAGGAGATGATCGTTCCCGCGTTGCCAAAAACCGCATCACGGACTTCCGGCTGAAGCTGAGATAGGTATTGATTGCACGCAATTACCCCCAGCGAGTACTTCCGCAGTTCCGAAAGCATGTTCGCAATGCTCGGCGTTGTGAAGTTCTGAAACTCATCCATATACAAGAAGTGTTTCTTGCGTTCATGGGCTTTGGTATCTGCTCGGCTGAATGCCGCAAGTCCGAGCGTGGTAACGAGGAGTGCGCCCAAGAGCCCTGCGGTATCCTCTCCGAGTTTTCCTTTTGCCAAATTGACAATGAGTATGCTGCGCTCGTCCATAATTCTGCGGAGCTTCAGCGGCTGCTTCGGTTTGGTGAGCAGGCGATGCAGAAGCGGGTCGGAAAGAAATGCACCGACCTTGTTTTGAATAGGTGCGATCGCTTCAATTCTGTAGCGCGCAGGATATTTTGGGTACTCGTCGCGCCAAAAAGTTTGCACCTGTCTATTGGTAATCCGTGGGACGATCGCCTTTCGGTACTCGTTGTTCTGAAGCAGCTCAAGAAGGTCAATCAGGGTGACGTTCGGGACTTCCAGTATGGCGAGGAGTGCGTTACGCAAAATGTACTCCATGCGCTGCCCCCACGCCTGCTCACCCCAATACTTATGAAACACCTCAAGCACGCCGGATGCCGCTAGCGCCCGTTTCTCAGGAACAATGTAGGAGACGGGGTTATAGCCATATGGTTGCGTCGGGTCGGGAACGTTGAAATAGAATAGGTCGTCTTTGCGATGTTCGGGAATGCTCGCTGCGATGTGCTCGGCCAAATCACCGTGCGGATCGATAAGCGTGACCCCCTCCCCGTCATAGATGTCTTGGAGCATGCATGTCTCCAAGAGGGTCGTCTTGCCCGCGCCAGTCTTCCCGATGATGTAGGTATGGTAGAGGCGATCTGGCCGTTTGATACCAAACAAGTGCCGCTTGTTTCGAGCGTTGGTGCGGGCGAAGTAGGTTATGCGTGTATCGCGGATTGAAAGCATCCGCTCATTGTATGTAGGTGGCGTTTCCCTGATAGGAGCCACGATGTTGTGGTTCCGCAATCGGCACGTGACCATCGCTCAAAGGCTGGTCGCCTCCTGCTACCGGTGCATTGGCGTCATATGAGAGGAAGCGGAAGTGCGCTTTCTTGGCGTGCTTGTGCTGAATGGAGATGTAGTGGCGTCTAGTGGTCTCACACTTCGCGTGTCCTAAGAGGCGCGCGACGTAATCAATGGGGCAGCCGTTTGCTAAGAGCGTGGTCGCGTAGGTATGGCGTAAGGTATGAAGCGTGACGCGTTTTTGTATGCCGGTTTTCTGAAACATCCACCGGAATTGTTCCTCCATTCGATTGAGGGAAATCGCTCTCGGTATCACGGGCGAATATTTCGGGTTGGTCACAAAAAGCGCGGGACAGTTGTCCTTCCGCATCGAACGATACGCATCAATCCAGTGACGGGTACGTTCATTGATGTACACCTTGCGCTCTTTTTTCCCTTTGCCGATGATGCTGATCTCGTTTCCGATAATCTCGTCAATGCGAAGATTGAGGGCTTCTGACGGACGAAGCCCCGTATTGATCATGACCTCGATGTATGTGCGAAGGCGCATCCCATCGAGGCTCTCGTGATCAATGAGCGAAAATATGATTTCAAGCTCATCCGGTTCGAGGTACTCGACGTATGTAGGTTCCTTAACTCTCGGTATTTCGATATCGAAGTGATAGCACTCGACCTGCTTTTCTTTATGAAGCCAACTGAGAAGTGCCTTTATCGACCACAGGAGATTGGCGATCGTGCCATCGGTTACCTTGCGGTCGCGAAGTTCGAGGATCCAATCGTTGATGACATCACGCGTTATGTCCGTAACGTCGCGGATGTCCTTCTCATTGCAAAACTGGAGAAGATTTTTGCGGTAACTCCGAATGGTCTCGGGCGACCTGCCCCGTCGTCTAAAGTAGACTGCAAACTCTTCTATTATATGTTCCATATGTGATGTAGTTATGCTCCTCACCGGCTCAGATTTCCAAACGTCCTAGATACAAACACCAATACGCCCATTTTCCACCCCACCGATGTTACGCATAAAGTATGGGCAAACGCACCGCAACATCATAGGGGTACCTATATGGGGTATTGGCATGTGTCTCTAAAACGATCGAAAATCATCACCTCCTATAAAAATGGCTGAGCGAAAGCGTAATTTCGAAAAATGTGCTATATTCTATCTCACGAACTACAAGGCTATGTGTCGTATAGGATGCAGGGCTTGACACATTCGCAACATACAGCGGGGTGGAGGAGAGGTATCCCACTTATTTCGCGCAATCATTACCCCATTTGACGAGGGGTTTTTTTGTACCCGCACTACCTCACGCGTTTTACCGCGTCAGCTCACGCATGTGATGTGCTGCGGGTACGGATGCAAAGACAATTAAGTGCTGAAAGAACTATGGCGTAATCGCACTACCCCGATGTGCATCGCAGTCGATTAGTACATCAATGGTACCTGCCATACTGACCTTGTCAAATGTGAATGCATAGCGTTACGGTCGTGTAGTGCGCACCTCATGATGCGCCCACAGCCACGTCCCTTCGCGTGCCTTACGCTTATACATACGCTTACAGTGCTTGATATATTGCAAAAGTCTGTCGTAGTGCTCGTTCATGCAAGATAGTATATAACTCGTTCGTCTGTATGTAGTAGACGGCCTCACGTGCAACAGCCCATGTGCGGCCTTCTTGTATTCATATGCGGCATTTTGCTAATTTGTACGCATACACTTCCTAACACTACCACTATACCCACCACCTGGTTCTCTGTGTTGCGGAAGGGTTTTACCCTTCCGCCCCCCGCAACACCAGAGAACGTGAACAGGTGGTGGTTTTGTATTCTGCGGATATTGTTTCTGGACAAGATGCAGAAACAACATACCGGGACTACTACTGTGCATCGGAACTATAGCCTAAGCTGGTTGTCTTATAAGCGGTAACAAAACGATCATGAACAAGGAATTTGCACTTAATTTGCGGCTCGCACGAAGGAAAGCTGGATTGACGCAACAAGATTGCGCACACCTTCTTGACGTGCATTCGTCTCGGATATCACTTTTTGAAAGCGGCAAGGCACTTCCGTCGATTACCCAGATCTACCGCCTCGCACTGATCTACGGTCGAAGCATCGAGAGCTTCTTTGGCACGCTCTTTGAGGATGGAAGAGGTGAACTTCGTGAACGGCTGAAGCACTTACCAAATGCACCAAAACGATGGCTCGGGCGATTTAGTCGGGATAACACGCTACGCGCACTTTCGCATCGTCTGGGTGGTGTAGCCGATGGCGCGTATGGCTAAACGACTGAAGGTGCTTGCGATCGCCGCAGGAACAGGCCGCATTGGTTACGTGTTTTTGATTGGAGGAAAACTGCGCGATTGGAGGTTGTCGAAAAAGGCCAGCAAGCGCCCTGCGCTTGCCGCCGCACAAACCCAAGCGTGGATGGAAGAGCTTGAGCCTGATGTGGTTGTTACCGAAAAGATCGGCGAGGACACGGGCAAAAGCGAAAAGACCATACGCCTCATCGAGGCAGTTGCATCGGCCGCAGCAAACGAAAATCTACTGGATGTATCAGTGCCACGGGAGCGCGCATTCAAAAACAAGTACGAAGAAGCACAGGTTCTTGGAGAACGGTTCCCTGATATTAAGGCGTGGATACCGCGCAAGCGAAGGATCTGGGAGCCAGAGCCGCGAAATACGATCTATTTTGAGGCTCTAGTGCTCGCGTGTGCCGTGATTGATGTTTAGGTTTTTGGTTTGTCTGATGCGGGAAGCAAAAGAGAACTTTCGATAAATAAGTGATCACGAGACCATTGAGGATCGCAAAGATCTACTGCGACATCAATTTTGCAATGAGTAGTCTTCTAAACCCATTCTATTTGGTAAAATGGGCAAATCCCTCATCTCACCGCGTATCTTTCTGCCCCATTTTGGCGCGAAGCGAATAATTGCGGCATAATGTCAACTGTCTGGACAGCATCCAGTGGTTGCTATGGCGAAGGATCAATCAACAGTGGGTATGGCATTGTTTCCGCGTGGCTCTGAGTGGCGGCGGTGGGATCTGCATGTGCACACGCCAGCGAGCGCGCTGGCGAATGAGTTTGGGGATTGGGACGGATACGTTGACGCTCTGGAACAGAAAGGAGCGAACATTGCCGTTCTCGGTGTTACCGACTATTGCACGATTGAGGGATACAAGAAGCTCCTAGAGTACCGGGACAGTGAGAGGCTGCAATCCTTTCAGCTGATCGTTCCGAACATCGAGTTTCGTATTCAACCCGAGCTTCCCGATGGTCGCGGGATTAACATCCACCTCCTCATTTCGCCGGACGACCCTGACCATGTGGCCAAGGTCGAAACGGCGCTTAGCCACTTGACCTATCGCTATGACAACAACCCCTACTCTTGCAACCGTGACGGTCTCTCTGCGTTGGGGAAAGCAGTCGACCCAAATATCAAAGATGACAACCAGGCATTCCTACAGGGGGTGAACGTCTACAAGCCCGGCTTCGACGTGTTCCGCGGCTGGTACGAGGATGAAGGGTGGCTCCAAGAGAACTCAATGGTGGTCATATCGAACAAAAAGGATGGCGCATCTGGGCTCTCGAAAGATGCCGGCTTCAAGGCCGAGCGGGAAGAGCTGTACCGATTTGCCGATGCGATCTTCTCCAGCAATCCGAAGGATCGGGACTATTTCCTTGGCGAAGGAACGGATGCGCCGGCGGAGGTGGTGAGAAAATGCCACTCCCTGAAACCATGCTTGCATGGTTCCGATGCGCACGACGAGGGCGATCTCTTCGAAGTCGATCTCAATCGATGCTGTTGGATCAAGGCAGACCCGTCATTTGAGGGTCTTCTTCAAACGATCCACGAACCAAAAGAGCGCGTTTGGATTGGAGCATCTCCGCCACAGGCGGTTGACGAGAGCAAGATTATCAGCTGCCTTCGCATCACCGATGGCGAACGGTGGTTCTCAAATTCAGAGATCATCCTGAACCCCGGCCTAGTCGCAATCATCGGGGAAAAGGGTTCCGGCAAGACCGCACTCGGCGACCTCATCTCGTATTGCTCCGGCGCATGGGATGGCGAGCAAAGCAGTTCGTCGTTCATTCAAAAGGCAACGCCGTTCCTGCGCGGAATTTCCGCAACGGTAGAGTGGGGCGATGGCACGACATCAATTTCGGCGCTTGACGCTGCTCCGCCTAAGAAGCTGCCCGAGGTTCGATACCTCTCCCAAGACTTCGTTGAGGAGTTGTGCTCGGCCGACGTATCCGGTGCCCGCCTCATCCAAGAAATCGAAGAAGTCATCTTCTCTCATATCGACGAGACTGATCGGCTAGATGCTGCCACATTTGCGGAGCTGCGAACGCTCACCACCGGGCACATCGAAGCGCGCAAAGCCACCATCACGGAGAAACTTGCACGATTGAACAAGGAAATCGTGCGGCTTGAGGATGAGGCGGCATCGCGGGACGCTAAGGCAACCCGGATCAAGAAAATCGATGAAGAAATTGCTGCCATCGAAAAGCAGCTGCCGACGCTCCAGGAGACAGTAAACAAGGACGTGGCCAAGGCGCTCGAAGAGGCACGACAGAAGCTAGAGGCGAAGAGCAAAGAGGTTGCATCGGCGAACCGGACGCTCTCGCGCATCAAGATGGCGCGAAGCAAAATCACCGAATACAAGGAAAGCGTCGAAACGCAGTTCAACGAACTGGCATCGCTTTTAGAGGAGATCGGGCTCAGCGAGGATGACCGAAATCGTTTCAGGCCAGAGTTTGCAGAGAACTTCAGAGTGCCACTCGATACTCTGGAGACCGAGCTCAAGGCTAACGTGACGTCGCTCAGTGGTGATCCCGACAAACCAAATCCCAAGGGGGAGACCATTGCTGACCTGAAAGCGAAGATCAAAGGGCTGGAAAAGCAGCTGGCGGCAGACGAGCAACAGCGCAAGCGACTGCTCGCGCTACAGAGACAGAGAGCAAAACTGGTAGGGGAGCGGGATCGTCTGCAAAAGGAAGTTGAGCGGATCGGCGGTGTTGTAACGAAGGAGATCACCCGAAAGCGCAAGGAGCGCTGGACAGTTTATCTGTCCTATTTCGACGCGCTAGCCGAGGAGCAGAGTGCGCTTGAGCAACTGTATGCTCCCTTGAGCAAGGTAGTTGAGGAAGATCCGACCGGAGCAAAGTCCGGGTTCGCCTTGAGTGTCCGTCAGGTTGCTGACCATGAGAAATGGGTGCAAGCGGGGAGTGGGCTCCTTGATTTCCGGTACCGAGACATCCCGCTCAAGGACGCCGAGTTCATCAGGAAGGTGCAAGCCAATCTCGTTGAGCCGTGGCGCGTAGGAGATACGAAGGCAATACAAACAGGGCTTACCGAGGTGGCAGGGGAGATCGGTATTGAACCAAAAAAGATCGATACGCTGCTTGTATCTCACGCCGATCGCGCGGATTACTACACTTGGCTGTTCTCGCCGGAGCATATTACCCTTGAGTATAGCCTGAGCTACGACGGCGTGGATCTTGAAGCACTATCGCCGGGGACGCGGGGGATTGTGTTGCTCGTGCTGTATCTCGAAATGGATCGAGACGACAAGCGGCCACTCCTCATTGATCAGCCGGAAGGCAACCTTGATAACTCATCTGTATATGAAAGCCTCGTGCCATATCTGCGGCGTGCAAAGCTCACCCGACAGATTGTACTTGTGACGCACAACCCCAACCTCGTTGTGACAGCCGATGCCGATCAAATCATCGTTGCATCGGCAAAAAAGAAAAGCAGCGCCAAGCACCCCACACTCACATATTCGAGCGGATCGCTGGAGAACGCTGGTCGGAGAAACACGATCAGGGAGATGGCCGTTAGGCTCTTGGAAGGAGGGCGGGAGCCCTTCAAGGTGCGAGGTGAAAGGTATGGAGAAAAACGGGGTTAAGTCGCGTATCGCGCAGGGAGATTTCTACTAGAGCTGGTTAAGGTATACATCTTGATACCCTACCCGATGCCACGGTCTTGTCCATAAATCGAATGGCTCTGCGGGGATTTTGAATGCATCACCAAATTCAGGAAGGGTGGTAAAGAGCATATGCTTGTTCTTGCCGTTCGGTGAGTGCTCCCTGACTACCTCCATCCAGTTGCGCATGTTGTTGAAGGTGGTAGTGACGTTGAGGAGAATGGACGGGGCTCCACCCGTAATCTTGAAATGGCGTCTGTACTGACCGCTTGAGACAAAATGGCGGGTCATAAGCACGTCGCGAACATATCCCTTGCGATTGAAATTAAGTGATCGTGCGGGCTCAGTTGCACGATCGGCCTGTATCATCATGAACACATGCCCTCCCCGCTTCTTGTACTCAATGCTGGCTACAGCATCAAAGCGGAGTTCCTTTGTGTGACGCTGGCCGTTGGGATGAATGAAATCAACGTTGCAACCCAACGTACCAGCTTTTTCGACCCAAACATGATGTGGTGTGTATGCAAACTCTGGTGTCAGTCCTAGTTCGAGTGAAGCGGTGATACATGAGCGCATTAGGTCGTGCTCCCACCACCCGCTTGAGGTCGGTGCATGTTCTTTATAGAGGTCGTGAGCTTTTAGTACTTTAAGCGATATCTTGTTTAAGTCGTATACGAGATGGCTGTAGCCATAGTGCTCGGCGCGGGTCTGTTGTGGTGGGCGATCAAGATATGGCGCACCATGCCTGTTGTTGTTCTCATGAAAAAGATCTCTGAGGTGATAGCTGGTTGCGCGGTAGTTCGATGAAAGATGTTTGGTGAATTCGTGTATATACGGCAATGGCAATGCGCCATGTGTCTGCATGGCATTGAAACGAATAAGGTCGGGTTGGGTAAGGCGTACGCGCTTGCCAGTAGGATGGCGATCTAATCGATACCTACGGCCAATGGCGTCAGTCTTTGGAAGTGCGTTCATCCATTGGAAAATAGAGAACGCCGAAGATTAGAGGAAGATGCGCACATAGGTGCGCACAGATCACTATGAGTGGCTATGGTTGACTATAGCTCCATATCACGTTTTCGTTACAGACCACTTGGCTCTAAACCACCGTCATCATCGTCTGGTTCCTGCTTCCTCGGAGCCTTGTAAACTTCATCCCCAATATCCTCTGGTGAAATGGCATAGCGTGCCCGCATGTCTTGAAGAAGTTCTTGCTTTTCCTCCGCACTCATACGCGCCGCGTTCTCAAACGCTAAGTGTGGGATGGTGAGGGACAACGGTGCGGGTGTGTGCTGACGAACAAAGAGACCAAAGTGGTACTTCGGCTGTTGAGATATGAATTCGGGATAGGTGTTCATGGTCTTGGCCACAATCGATGCATCATCAGGGTTGTCGGTGCTGGCAATCCTAATGGAGGTGGTCTTTAGAGCATCGAGCACGTTCGGGTTTTTGATCTGTTTGGTTCGCTGGTGTGCCAACAGCATTGCAATCTTCATCTTGCGGGCTTGGTCAAGAATGGTCGCAATCTTGTGGTCACTTGCGATGTAGTCACTTGCCTCGTCTATGTAGGCGTAAACAGGAAGCCTATCACCCTTTGCAACACTCGCACGCTCCTGACTGGCCGAGAGCAGGAGTGCAATAAAGAACCTGCCAAATAGATTGGTGCGCTCTGCACCCAGCAGGTCAAGGTCAGTATTGATGAGAATGACCTTTGAGGAATTGAGTTCGGTGAAGAGGTCAAGTTTGGTTTTGGGGCTTGAGAACATTTTGTCAAAGGTGTTGTGTTCAAGCATGTTAGCGAGACGCCAACCGACTTCCTGCTTGGTGTTGCCGTACAGTTTGTGATCGTTGAATTGGTTGCGAAAGAATGCCTGCCCCGACGAGCTAAGTTGATCGACATACTCCTCATACGGTTCAAGGCCGTTTGGCTCTAGGAGTTGGGCAAAGGTTTTGATGGTGGCATTGGGAACGCTGACCAGCAGGCGAATGATGTATCGGTACAGCGTTGTCTGCTTCGGCGTCATTTTCCCCGCCTCACCCATCATCGCGTCAAAGACGTAGGTCATTAGTTCGATGGTGTGATTGGTCAGGCGTTCCTGTTCACGCGCTGAGTAATCTTTAATACGGTCACGGCCTAGGTCAAATATATTGAGCGCAAGCGGGTACTCGGGATCGGGCTCAATTACTACCAGTTTGCCTTCGAGCGGCTGATCCTTGGCGAAGATCTTGAGATCACGTATCTGTCGTATCAACTCACCCTGACTATCCATGACCACAATGCTGGCCTTATTGCTCCTCACAGCGTCAAAATCGCGAGAGACAAGGTAACTAAGCAACTCGGTCTTTCCTGCGCCCGAGGAAGCTAACAGCCACGTGTGTTCAAATCTGGCATCCTCGGGCAGGCCATACTCAACAGGCATATTGAGTAGCGGCTCAATGAAAGTGCCCTTTACATATTTCTCATACACCTCCTCCTCAGACATACGGCGATCAGGGGGAGATACGTTCGGCGCGTAACTGGTGACCTTTGAAATGTAGTCGAGCTTATCTGGTACTAGGTCAAAAAGGTTGGTGGTGAAGGTAACGGCAGAGTGGTTGTCGGATTTGGGGAAGTAGGGCACGGTTGACTGGACAACTGTACTCGCCTTAGTAAACCAGTAGCCCAACATACGTTTTTGGTCAGCAACACCATCCAACGATTTTTCTAGTTTCTCAGCTAACCGCAGGTGTTCTTCTTTCTTGCGATTAAGTGTGCTGTACTGGCGAGCCTCCTCCAACAAAACATGACTACGGACTTTTGCTTCTTTTTCAATGTGAGCAAAAGTAGCCTTAAGCAACCAGTCCTCAACTTGCTGTCGATAGGTAGTGGTTACTTGGTTTGTAATGGCCTGCACTCGACTAAGAATGGCAGGCTGTCCTGTCATAGACTTTATATCGTAGGCAACTGAACCGGCAATGTTGGTAGCTACATTCGCTTCGAGATTGACCGTAAGCTTTCGTCGGAATAGGCGATATATGATGTAGAAGACGGCAAAGATTGCCAACAGAACAAGGTGTACATAGACAAAAGTTGAGAACCTGTTCCAGTACGGCTGCGAGAGAAAGGCGTATAAAACAAATACCACAAAACCAACAGTACACATTATGGCTATAAAGATGCTGTGTTGTTTTGCTTCGTCTTGAGTGGTTCTGTTAGCAGTTTTAGAGAAAGGAACTTTGTTGTACACGTCGCTTTTGCTGGTATAGCTGGCTTCGCTAGTTTCCTTATATATTTTGATTACAAGAAGTACGAAAAACCAAAAAACAAAGAACGCAATTGTCCAACCGATAACAGATAGAATTATGTTCCCGATGTAATCAAGGTCAGCAACCAGATCACGTGACTTCATATCTGCCCCCGCCGCGACTTTAACGGGAAACTTACGTCAGAGCAATAAACCCTGAAATCCGCTTGCGAGCGTTTGAAGGAGCTAAGGCACCTAGCGAGCTAGGGAAGTCATATCGCGAGACTGACAATATGTGATACGGAATGTGGAAGTATTTTGCCCTAAGAGGAGACCTTTGGGATGGGTGAAAGTATGCATAGGGGATGCACATGCGTATGCATAGGCAATGTGTGCAACACGCAACAAAAAGGCTTCTCCACTAAGAGAGGCTAAGTGCTAGCGGCAACGTATTCGCCGTCGTCGTGTTGCCTGATTTTGCCGGCTTTCTTGAGAGCTGCGAGAGCATTGGCAACAGCGCTGCGGCCAGAAGGGTCGTTGAGGTTGAGTGCGTCACGGATTGCTGCGGGCGTGGTACCACTTGGTTGCTTTTTGATCTCGGCAAGAATACTTCTTCGGATACCAGTACGGCGTGTACCAGTGGATTTAACGCCGGCAACAGCATCCAGCTCGGCGATCTTTTTGTCGATCTCGGCGCGCTGGGCGAGTAGCCGCTTGCGTTCGTCGGCAACCGCTTCCTCAAGCTCTTTTTGGGCTTGTGCGAGTTTGCGTTGCTTTTCCTCAAAGAGGGACATGGGTGCCTCCATTGGTGATACGCTTGCTTTATAAGGTGCCTAACAAAAAGACAAGTGGGGAGTACCCCGAAGGATACTCCCCGTCTCCCTAATGGGAGTTGTCGGTAGGTTGCTCGCGGGCGTCTATCCGCTGTTGAAGCCACTCATACACTTCATCCTCAACCCAACCGACCCGATTTTTGCCGAGCTGTACCCGTTGAGGGAACAAGCCGGCCTTCTCAAGTCTCGATATGTGCTGAGGTGAGTATAAAACAACCTCGCGCAGTTGACGCTTCGATAGTAACCTCATTGCAAACACTCCCTTTCGGAAGCGTTGCAACGCTTAGGTTGACAAAACCTAGGCGGCGCTAAGGTATCAAGATTTGCAGATTTGGGCTAGGTACTCATCATATGCGGTGAGTGCCGCTTTCATTTCGTCAATGTAAGAATGGCGGTTGTAGATGGCAACTATGCCAGAGATGGTGCCTGAAGAATGGTTCAATAGTTTTTCAGTAATGTGGATTGGAGTATTTAGTTTGGCGAGATTAGAAGCGAAGGTTCTGCGAAGGTCGTGAAGTGTCCAATGTTCAATGTCTACTCTTTTATCAAACTTCGCTTTAGCTTTGCTAAAACCATTAAACACGGTGGTGTTCTTGGACATAGTACGTGTAGCAGGAAACAGGTAAGTGTCATTGGACTTCGGGAGTGCGTCGATAGTGGTTTGAACAGGGGTCGTTATGGGGATCGTGTGGGCACGTTTGTTTTTGGTGATCTCAGCAGGGAACTCGATGACATCACTAAGCCATTCCCATCTTAGCCCAGCGATTTCCCCTCGTCGTTGGCCGGTATGGATAAGTAGCTTGAGGATTGTGCCGAACGGGTAATCAGTAGCGGCGGCGTAGACCGCCTTCAGTTCGTCATCAGTCAGAATGCGCGCTCTCGACGGAGGGAGCTTTGGTGTAGGCATACCGGTAAGCGGTGAGGCTCTCAGGTACTGGTGTTGGACACACCAGTTGAGGAATTTGCGCAAGACAGCGAAGGTGTAGCTTTGCATTCGCGGCGTGTGGCGGAGCTTATCAATCTCCTTCATCATCTGCTGAACGGTGATGTCGGAGATACTTCCATTCAGGGAGTTAAGTTTGCCTTCCAAGATGCCCTTGTAGTCAGCATAGGTCTTTGGGCGCAGCTGATCTTCCATAGCGCTGAGGTAGCGCATACGGGCGTCCTTGAAGGTGATTGTTTCGGGTAGATGCTTGTGGAGCGTAGCGTCAGCGAGGATACGTTTGGCCTTCTGACGGGCCTTCTTCAGTGAAATGTCGGGATAGCGGCCGATGGTGTGGCGCTTTCGGTTTGTGCCATGCACGAAGACGAATGACTTCGTGCCGCCCTGAGAGACGCGGACACCAAAGCCTTTGAGGGTATCGTCAAAGTAGGTGCGTTGGCCGCTTTCGTGTGGCGAAAGGTTCTTGACGGTCAGGTCGGTCAGGTTCATTAGGCTCGCGCCTAGGCTCGTGAATAACGTGCGCTAGTATGTGCCGATATGTTCGCTGTTGGAAGTTAAAATATTGAAATTATTGAATAGACAGGCGGTATGAGAAGGTATGAAAAGTTACGACTTCTGTTTTGTAATCAGGGGGTCGGGGGTTCGAGTCCCTCAGCCGGCACCATTAAAATCAATGGTTTAGTCTCAATAGCTGACCTTATTTTTCAGCCTGCGTAGGGCGTGGGTTACGCCTAGGTCGCGTTCCATGTTAATTGAATTTCCGTCGACCGGATCCCATTTGATCGGGCGTGCATTTGAGCAGGGGCCTTTTTTCGACTACTTAAACCCGCCTTATGTTCGCTGGCCCGCTCCTGCGCTGCTGAGCGGACATGGGCTCGTGGCGATTTCATCACCGGCCGGTCGCAGGCACGCAACGCAGATCGTCAGCGTAGAGCGATAGGGCATAGATAGTTTCAACAAGCATTGGGGTTACGGCACTACCATGAAAACCTATCTGATTGCCTTCCGGACACCGAAAACAGTATTCAGATCGGCGCTCGTTGGTCTTCTCCTGGCCTTGATGGTGCCGCCGCAGGCCGCCCAGGCGCAATCGGCCGCGGATGCGCGCGCGCTTGTCCAGAACCTTGCCGACCGGGCGCTCAAAATCCTGGCCGATAAATCGGTATCCAAGGCGCGCCGCGAAGCGGAATTCGCCAAGCTGTTCATCAACAACTTCCACACCCGATCGATCGGTGTCTTCGTGCTCGGCCGCCACTGGCGGCAGGCAACAACGGCGCAACGCAAAGCGTATCTTGCCGTTTTCGAACGCTTGATCGTCAAGACTTACACAGTGCGTCTCAGCCAATATGCCGGTGAGAAATTCCAGGTCCGCAAGGCCACCGGTCCCGACGGCGGTGCCTATTCGGTCGACAGCGTGGTCCTGCAACCCGGGCGTTCCGCGATCCCGCTGCGCTGGTCGATCCGCCGGGCGCGCTCGGGCTTGAAGATCGTCGACGTGGTGATCGAAAACCTCTCCATGGCCCAAACCCAGCGCGACGAATTCGCGGCGATTCTGCGCCGGCGGGGCTCCGTCGACGGACTGATCAAGGCGCTCCAGGAAAAGATGCAGACGCTCGATAAGGATTGATCGACCGGCGGTCCACCTCGCCGCCACAATGCAGATCAATAGCGATCCGCTCGTCCATCAGCAATCCAGCATTGAGTGCGCGCTGACGCCAACGCCGCAACGAGATTGGCCGTCAGGGTCGCCGGAACACGCTGAATTGATTGTCGGAGTTGTTCGCAGA
>Ga0209633_10001434_pt1 | contig 24515 bp, 21 predicted proteins | sample Cruoilmetagenom1_FD_187290 | JGI IMG/M metagenome (GOLD analysis project Ga0209633, IMG submission 187290) | Oil polluted marine microbial communities from Coal Oil Point, Santa Barbara, California, USA - Sample 1 (SPAdes) (version 2) | ecosystem: Environmental > Aquatic > Marine > Oil seeps ...
CGAAACAAGCAATAGAAAATGCCAAACAAAAAGCTAAACTTGTGGCTAATAGTAGCAATAAAAAAATTGGAGATATTATAGTTATAAGTGATAATAACCAAAATGAAAGTAAAGAAGTTTTGTATTACGATAATCTTGATGATAAAGGTTTATATCAGGTAATTGTAAGGTTTGAACTGTTATAATACAAAATACTTTATAAAGATATATTGCTCTGAAAAATTAGTTAGTATTACCTTCAAATAACTTCTGAATATTAGAATTTTTTGAAGGTTTTTAATGATTGAAGAGAGGATTAACTAAGTTAGTCCTTTTAGGATGAAATAATCATTAAAAGCCAAAGAACTAGAATGTTCTTTATTTTTTACTTGTCGACTTCAATATAAGCTCCGCTCAATTTCGTTTCCAAATAAAAGTCTGTAAATTCATATGATTTTGCAGATTTTTTATGTTCTTGATGAAAGCATCATAATCTATATATTTCAAAATCATAAATTTATATTTTAATTGATTCTTGATGGTCAAGGGAACTTATATCTTAAAATATAATAAAATACTTGAAAACCATGAATTTTAGAAATACCTAGTTCCTCTATTGACTCATCTAAATTGCTGTCATATATTTAGAATGACGTAATTACTACAATTATATATACTCTTTGAATATGTATAATAAACTAAATACAGATTTTAAATCATCATCTTACTGTTGATATTATTTTTTAATTGAAAGGAAACTATAATTATTGAAATAAAATCTAATCTTCAATAAGAATATATATATGTTATTACTAAGACTATAAAAGGGGAAAAATACCCCATAAAAAGGGGAAATTCCCCATTGACTTATGATGGTTAATGAATTAATTTAGCATAGAAATTAGGGGACACTTCTCGGAGAGTAGTCTGTTTGAATAAGAAAGTTATAGTATAATGACTCCTTATTTACTTCTACAATAATTAATCGACGTAGCTTCATTAATTGTTCAGACTTTAAGTTCTAACTTAATTCTAGAGGATATTATGTAATGACTTAGAGGTCAATATTTATATAAAAAATAGAGAATATAATTATGTATCAAACCTATTCTCAATAAAACAAAATCTAGGAGAAAAGAATGTTTGAAAAAAGTTTAAATATAACTTTGTTTAATGTAAAATTAATACAATTAAAAAATGATGGTATTGATTTTTATATATTACATATTGGAAAGGTTTCGACATTTTTAAATATATATTTTATAAATAATAATATTCAATATACTTCTCCAAAGGGAATTGATATTGAGAATTTAGAAATAGATGTTGCATTAATAAATAAAGATGGTGGCTCATATGATTATTCATTAAATTTTTTGAATAATGCAAAAATAACAGTTACTTATACGACAAAGAATTATATTATCTCTAAAGAAGGCTTTATTCATTCTTCGTTAATACCAATTTTAATAAAATACCTTTTTAAAATAAAAGAATCTATAAGCTTCATTAAGTATAATGATGTTAAAAATAGATCTTGGTTATTTTTAAGAAAAGTAAGAGCAATAATTGATAAAAATATTGATGATCCAAAACTAAGTGTGAAAAGAATAAGTAACTTAATGTATATGAGTAGAAGTACATTTAGTAAAAGAATAAAAAGCCGCACGGGGCTTAAACCTACAGAATTTATTAATCACTACAAACTTGAAAAAAGTAAGCACCTTTTAATCGCCTCAAACTGGCAGATTAATAGGATATCTGATGCCTTGGGGTTTTGTTCACAACAATATTATTGTCGTTTGTTTAAAACCAAAGAAGGGATAAATCCATTAAAATATAGAAAGAAACATCGAGAGGTAATACTCTAAAAAATTAACTCAATAGTATAAAAGATTAACTCAATAATTCAAATATTAGTTAATAATTAGAGATAATTTTATAACATGAAATCACACTTGATTATAAAGTTACATCCTCAGAGGTCTATCCCACAGTTTGAATATTGGGAAGATATTATTCATAATAGGAGTAATTTGAGTAAAAATTTCATACCAAAGATTGATGCTATAATTAAAGATAAATACAAGCTAGATTTTATTGTAACACAAAATTATAGTTCTAAAGATACTAAATGGTCTAAAGATGAAATAAGTGCTGGGTTAAATAGAATATATAGATTGATATTACTGTCAAGTGAAAAAAAAATTCCGCAACAACTTTTAGACGAAATATCTTATCTCCCAGTAGTTTCGTTTGTGCGTCAAGGGCAGGTTGCAACAAGTACAATTCCAAAGCAGAAGCTTGCTACATCCCAAAGTTTATCTTCCAAATATATTGACAATTCTATTTTTTTGAAAGAAGCTCATACTATTACAACAGGGCATCCAGATATCAAGATTGCCATATTAGATACAGGAATTGAAACTTCACATTCAGAATTTAGTAAAAACCAAACGAATTTAAAGAATAAATTTAATGACGATAAAGACTTTGTAAATATTATTAACGGAGCCAAGCAATTTGTTGGTGATTTTTTAGAGATGGATGATATACCTGATGATAAAGTCGGTCATGGTACTCACGTTGCTGGGATTATTGGATCAGCAGGAGTCAATATGGCGATAGGTGTTGCTCCAAATTGTACCATTATACCTATAAAAGTACTTGGTGCTTTAAAAACACATGGTAAAGTGGTGGGTGCAGGTTTAATTGATGATATTGATGCAGGGATTAAGTATGCAGTGGATAAAGGAGCGGATGTTATTAATATGAGTCTTGGTATAAAGCATACAGGAGGGGGGTTACCTCATAAAGAGGTCATAAAATATGCATTAGACAATCATGTTGCTGTGATTGCAGCATCGGGCAACGATGGGAAGAAGGATAAATATTATCCTGGAGCTTTAGAACATGTTATTGCTGTTGGAGCTGCAGATAACATTGGTCAGGTGACACCATTTTCAACCTTTGGAGGTCATGTGTCAATCACGGCTCCTGGAGTCAATGTTTACAGTACATTTTTGAATAATAGTTATGCGATGTCTTCTGGGACCTCTCAAGCATCACCCTTTGTAAGTGGCGCTGTTGCTTTACTTAAATCGTATGCCATGTCAAAAGGAAAAAAAATAAAAAACAACTTGGTCAGAAACATTCTACAACGTACTACTGATAAGTTTACAAGTCAATTTAAAGATGAAAAATCAGGCTTTGGTAGAATAAATGTGCTAGATGCCTTGAAATTGTTAAAATATAATCTGTAAAAAAATAGATCATGAATAGAAATGGAACACTTTTAGATTCAGGTATTAGTAAGTTAACTTACTATAATGAAATTCCCAGAACGAGCGATTTACTGAAATCGACAGAGTTTACGATAAATACATCGCCTAACTTATTAATTTCAAATTTTTTCATTGCACCTCCCACCATTAGATTCGACAATATGGTAGAAGAGGCTATCTTCGAGCTTAACAATTTGGTGACACGACAAATGGATGTACCAAATCCTGATGATATTATCAATTTGTCAATTGAAGAAAATGGTAAAAAATATGCTAATGCCAAGGTCAATAATGAATTCCAAGAATATTTGCAACAAAAAAAGTTTACAGGAGAATTGATTAAGGCAGCAGCAAATCTTAATTCCTCTACTATTGACCCTTTTTCAAGAACAATTCTTTCAGAAGAAGGAATATTCTTTTATCTGGCTTATCGCTCCATTGAGGGAAATAAAATTAAAGATTCTGAAGGCATTGTTTCTAATATTTTAGATTCACTTGGGCTAATTAAATCTTTTATCAATACCAGTTTGGTTGATAAGGTTGTGGTAAAAGAGAATTTGAATGTTTCTGATGAGGAGGTTAAGAAATTAAAGAAGGCAATTAGCAATAAAAGAATTAGCTATTTTCAAGGTAGTCCTGAAAAGGTAATAGTTAAACTTATTGATGATTTAAAATCTGGTGGAAGTTTATATGTTATTGTTATAGAATTTCTAAATAGTGGGAAAGTTAAATTACCACGTATTACAAATAAAGATGCTTTGGCTCAGAAAATGGTCGATTACCTCATTCGAATCGGTTATAATGAGGATTTGGGGGACGATGATGGAGATCAACCAAATGCTCAAGATAATAATGAAGAACAAGGGGAGCCGGATGACTTTGAAGTTATTGAGGGAGTAGGGAAGGTAACCAAAGGAAAATTTTTTGAAGCGGGAATAACAAGTTTTAAGCACTTGGCAAAATATGATGTAGCAGGTTTAAAGAAAAAGATAAAAAATCCGCAGGTTCATATCAAATATGCCGAAATCATCGAACAGGCCAAATTAATTTCTGAAGGAAGGTTTGAAGATTTAGTTCAATTACAAAAAAAATTAAATAAAAGACAATAATTATGAGTACCGAAGCAATATTATGGCATACGCTAAGTGAAGTTCTTAATAGCTCCAGCGAAGTATCGCGTGATCCTGTAAAGAATGTTTACTACAATGAAGTAAATGATTTTGATCATGTTAATTCATTTCAATTTTTAGATCCACTAAACTTCCCTGGAGGTACAATAAATATTATAAATATTCAGAATGCAGCATCTTTATATGCCATTATGATTTTAGGTGATGAAATGGGCATATTTAGAGTGGCAGATAGCATTCTTAAATATGTAACTATGGGTAAAGTAGATGTAGAATCTACTACAACCGCAACTCGACTTTACAACTATATGCAACTCACTAAAAGTCGAACGCATATTCAAGAAAGATCCATGTGGTACAAACAAGTATTTAATATAGGGAACGCAGAAACAGTTTCAAATATGGTGACTAATGACAATTTCTTACCGCTATGGGAAACCCTCATGGAAGAAGTTATTAAATATATTGATAAATACGAAGATTCTGAAGATCCATTACGTGTATCAAAATCAGGAATTCATCAGGTAATGACAGATTTACAACACAATTTATCAAGAGCTACTTCGGGTATGGTTAAAATATTTATTCCAGAAATGTATGCTCATTTAGAAGATGCGATTCAAATTATTAATGCTGAAGAATTGCGAGATCAACTTGGACACGGTATTTCGAGAGATTTGTGGAATATAGTTGAAAGTGTTAGTATGGAAGAGTTTAATTATTTTCCTAATACTTCCGCATTACGTACTATCGCAGACTCGGCAAGAAACATCATACTGGATGTGTCAATTTACAATCAAGCTAGTTTTAGTGAGAATCAATTCCAACAATTTGTAAAAAATGTGGAAGCTTTCATTATTGCTCAAAATCAATTCCAAAAAGGAAGCCTAAACGGTAGAAGAGAAGATGATGAGGAGAGTAATTTCGATGATAACGAAAAGGAATTTGAAACGATGGAAGAGAATTGGGATTTCTAATGTTTTAAAAAGTAAAACTCATGAATAGTTTAAATCAAATAAAAGATGTTGCTCGAACACGAGCCAGAGAGATATTAAGCAATAGTGATGCTTTTAAGAATATGACTATTGACAACCAGAAGAAAATGTATATCAATATTGTTGAAGAACAAATAGATAGGCTTAAAAATGACAATCTAGATAATGACCAATATGCAAAAGCGAAGGCAACCGCAAATAAACTTGATAAACAGAGTGCCTCTAAACTTATTGATGATTCGCGCCATGAAAAAGGATTTGATGAAGGTGTTGATTCTTTCGAAGATCTTGTAGATTCTGTTGACTTTCCTGCCTTTGTACGCGATTTACTAAAATCAGTGTTTGATGCCAATATTTCTGTAATGAAATCGCAAACCGACGATTATATACGATTAATGAAAGAGGCAACTTCTGGTTTAGCCAAATTTATTAAGCAAATAGATGACACAACAACCTTTGCTTATTTGGCCGAAAATAAACCTGATGAATTCAATATTAGTCTTGAAGAAGATTCTGATGGCAATGAAAAAATGAATTTGACTAATCCTAAAGGGGAAGCTGTTGATATTGGCGATAATGAAGTTAAAGCCAAGATAATGGATGCCAAAATTAAGATGGCTCAAGAGCATAGAGCAGCCTTACGAGAAATGATACTTATGGGTTTAACAAGGCTTGTTGTTGAAAAGGGAGAGATAGAAGCTGAAGTGAATTTTGAATTTAAAGGAAAAAGGACGGGAGAGAAAAAAGACAAGGCTTTAAACAAAACATCATCATCATCAGGTACTTCAGCAAGAGCAAGTTCAGGATTTATGGGTAAATTATTTGGCGGCGGCGGTATTGGCCGTACAAGTAGCAGTCAAACCACAAAGTTCAGTGTGTCATCTGCTAAGAGTACATCAGAAGATGAATTAAAAGCCAAATTGAGGGGCTTTGTAAAAATTCAATTTAAGACTGACTATTTTAAACTAGACAATTTTGCACAAATGTATGCACCGCCTAGTGAAAAAGAAAAACAAGCAGCCTTACCTGCCAGTGCTTAGTCTAAAAATAAAATATGGCATTAGCATTCTTACAATTCAGAGGTCAAAATAATGGATATTATCTATTTCAAGCTGATGTTGGAACTGCCAAATATTTTAAATATATCCTTGGTGAAAATAAACACAAATTAAGAGTAGGGAAACATGAGTTTGTAAAAGTGCTTTCAGGACGTAAAAAAGCTTCAAAATTATTGCAAGTTAATGAAATAATGCAAAAGTTAAAAATGGGGCGTTTTCCTCTCAAAATTCCTGAGGGAGAACTAAATGACAAAACACACTATATACAACTCTATAGTTATAATACTAAATCATCTACAGCACCAACGATATCAAATATTGTACAACTATATCCGGTTGTTGGCAGAGGAAAGAAAATAGGAGGTTTGCAGTTAAGTTTATCGCAGACCAATTACAATAAAAATGTAGCAACAATGCAAGATACAAGGGTTAAAAATAAAGCATTCAAGTATAGAGAGCCTCAATTGAGTAAGGTCATGTTTTGGAATGCTATTGTTAATGCATTGCCCACAATTATCAAGCATGCTGCACCTGTTATTGGAGGGCTTCTCAAAGGTGCCGGTAATGCATCAAATTTAGAGTCAAATGTTGATTCTTCAGCTAATAATCAATCCGCAAAGGTTATTAATAAGGTTGTTGAAGTTTTACAAGCAATATCTAATAATGATTCAAACAGCATAACTCATCAAACCGATGAACAGGCTACAACGACTCCTTCAACAGATGTAACTAATAATGAAACGGCTACTTCAGATTCTAGTGAGGCACCCGCCCAATCATCAGAATCACAATCTTTCAACTACATTAGCTCAGCCTATAGTTTAGAACCTGATACCCTAATTGGACTTAAACCTATTCTTGAAAAAATATTGTCTCCGGAAGCGATTATAGCTATTGGTGACAATCCTCAAAAGTTGTTTTTAGCGATAAAGGATGCTGTTCAAAAAACAGAACATACCTCTAATATTAATAGCGATATCGTAGAGAAAAAAACATCTGAAGATGCTATCACAGATGTAAAGTATTCTGAAGCCAAAATAGCACCGGCATTATTGGCTGCTCTTCCGGCTTTAATGCCAGTTATTGAAAAGGCACTGGATCCTAAAATTATAGAGGCAATAGGTAATCAACCAGTAAAATTATTTAAGGCTATTGGTGATACCGTGTTAAAGATGGATGAAATGGAATTAAAACATTTGGAAGCCATTAATCCTGGAGTTGATTCTGCAGATGATATTTCAAAATTATTACAAGGAATGAGTATTTCGTCAGCTTATAAAGATGATACTATTAAGTTTAAAATGATTAAAAATTTGAATCTAAATTTCATAAACACAAAAACTGTTCAATTCAAAAATAAAAAACGTGTACTATATCAAAAAAATCAACAGATAATTATTCCATTTAAGGTAGTTTCAGATTCAGGAAATACTCTAGAAAAAACACTTAAGCGATCAATTATTCAAATTTGCATTAAGGATGGCGTTAGTATGGAAACGGTATTTAGAAAGAATATAAATTTGATTGATGTTAACCTGAACCAAGTTATTAATGAAGCATTCTTAATGCCAGATGAAATTGCACAAATTCCATGTAATACAGAAATTAAGATAGAATTGTCATATATCTGGAAATCTAATAAAAATGAAAATATTGGTGTATTTAAAAGTCATTATGTATACTTTATTGAAACTTATATTTTTGATCGAATTGGAGAGCGTATCGGACAACCAATACCATTTAATAATATTAATGTTCACAGACCGTATTGGCATAAAATATGGGAAGGTGGTTTTTCTCGAAGTAATAGATGGCATATAGAGTTCGATTTGAAATATTTCTATTTACTCAACCCAAAAGAAACTGGAATATCTAAATTGGAAACACGAAAAATAATAACAGAAGATAATGTTGAATCTGGAGGTGAGCATCCAAATCGGCGAAGAATAAAAGCAAAACTTAAAAGTGGTTTAGAATTTGGTTTACAAACATTAAATAATATATTAAGCTTATCAAATAAAGAGTTATTAGATGAGGAAATTTTGAAGATTATTCAAAAAGGATCAATAGATAAAGAGTTTCATCAAGTAGCAAGACAACGCCTTGAAATGAAAGGACGTGAGGGCGATACGACAACACTTTGGTCTTACCCTGAAATCTCACTTCACAAATTATACCTTTCAAAAATTGGAACTATTGATGACTATGGACAAGTTGTAACTATAGAATCTATTGAAAAGTTGATTCCTAAGCCCGACCTTATTCATTTTATAGGAACAAAATCAGAACGCTAAAATTATGGAACATAAACTCCCAGATTTATCACAAATGTCATCTACAACTTTAGAGTTGGAGAGTATATTAGTTAATGGACAAAAACTTCTTTTTGATAAAAAAGTGAAGTTAATGCCAGTAGAAATTGAAAAAAAATCAAATGAGGATGAAGGATATAGAAGATGAAGATTTCATAATATTAAGCGATTTTGTCCAAGAAATATCAGCTATTGATTACTATCTAACGGAAGAGTTTAAAGATGAGGACATCACCCTTACAGTTGAAAAAATTCAAATGGAAACTGCCTGTCAATTAGTAGTGAATGTTAATGATAATAATCAAGTTCAAATTGGGGCTATTCCTCCAATGTATTATGTTGAAACCACATTTATGCCGGTTTTTCATAATATTAAATTAAGTATAGAAATAGTAAAATAAATGGCAACAGCTAATAGATCATGGAATTTAGAATCGTTTTTAGATTCACTTATCGTTGAATTAGACAAGGCGAGAGAAACCTTAGCTGTAAAGGCTATAAATAAGCCATTAACTTATGCTGTTAAAGATGTCAATCTTGAAATGCAATTATTTCCAAGTTTTGATGGTAATAATGTAAAATTTATAACTGCTAAACCGGGGGAGGAAGGAGCTTCAAAAATAGCCATACAATTAGGTTCAATAACCGATCAACAAATACGTAAAACATCAAAAAAGCAACGCGCTAGTGAAGATGTATCGATTGATTTAATTGATGAAATAGATGATGATACTAAAAATACACTTCGAAAAATTGGCGTCACTTCGGTGAACGATTTGACGCAAATTCAGAAGAAAAATGTCGATATTGAACAAATAAGTAATAAGAAGGTGAATTATGGAAAACTGGCAGGTTTACTAAAAAAAGCAAGAAGGAACAATGCACCACCATCTGTCAAAAACGTAAAATTTAATATTAGCAAAAGCCAGTCTATTATTAATGTCGATGGGGAAAATTTGGTACTAGATAAAGAATATACACCAGTAGCCATTTTTAACGGAAAGCTGGCTGACCTTAATGAAGCTACTAAGAATAATTTGCAAGTGAATGTTGATAAAAAACTCATAAATGAAGAGGAGAATGAACTTATTATTGTCTCAGATCCTTTTACAGTCTATAAAATGAAATTAAATACTAAAAAATAAAACACCATGTTAAAACACAAAAGTTACATTCTGAATTGTGATAAAGAGCATGATGCTAAGATTCCTTTAAAACCATCAGGGCATAGTGTTGTTTCTTCACCAAAAATGGCGGCTAAAGAAACAATAGTAGCACATTATGATGACCACACTCCTATATCACTCAGTTTACCTCAAAGTTTAAGTTTAACCCAGGAGTTTGATGACAATATGAATACCTATTCACAGCATAGAAATCATTCACTTTCTTTAGACATAGATGATGATTTTTATAGTGATGCTAATGCTTATTTTAAGGCAGACCAAGACTCGTCGTCTTTGGCCGATCAAGATAATCATTCATTTAATAGGTTTACAAAATCAAAATCTGTTGATGTACTAGGAGAAACTACAAACGAAACGACTCCCGTTGATGATATTAGCAAAAACGACCAGAAAGTTATTGTTAATAATAATGAAGATTCAGAAGTAGTTGAAGCGATCGTAGTTCCGAATGGCAAGAAAATAGTAGAACAAGATAGAAAGTTTGAGGAAGATCTTAAAGTTATTATGGAAGGTAAAAAAATTTTTGATAAGGAACGTGTTAAAAAAGACCCTGCTGAGGCTATAAAAGAAAAGAATCATGGAATGATGGAGAAATCAGACGATGATAAGAAGCTAGAAGATAAACTGAAAAATGATCATGCTATTTTCGATAAGATAGCTCAAAGTATGGAAATGGCAAACTCTTACGATTTAGGAAACATAGCCATGGACAAAAAATTTGATAGCCTTGAGGAGGAGACAGATACAAATTTTTCAAAAAAAATTCATGATTTTCTAGATGGTAATAAGAAAAACGAGGCAGGCAAAGATGAAAATAATGATGAAGATCAATTCATAGATGATGCCGTAGAAATGAAAAAGAAAGGAAGAATAAATGACATTGAAGATGAGGCTGCAAGAGTAGTAGTAGACAAAGAAAAAGAGGCACCTTCGTATATAAAAAAAGAAGACGATGACAAAGTTTTAACCAAAGATTTTCTAAAAGACCTAGATAAGTTGGATAAGTTGGATAAGTTGGAATCGGAGAGTACAAATACAACAGAAGATGAAAAATTGTCAACACAGTCCAGTTTTACAAGTACAATTAGTATTAAACATCGCCATTTAAAGAGTAGGGTATTTGCAGTAAGTGGAAGCACTGTTGAAGTTATGATCAACTCTCACTGGAATCCAATAAATTGTTCTAAACTAACTGAACTCAATGTTACTTTGACAAAGTCAATAGACTATTGGCCAGATTCTGAACAGAATACTAAGAAATTCAGAATAGGTGGTCCAGATACTAAGATATGGAACAATTTAGAATCAGGAAATTATTATTTAACCTTCTATTTTGTGAATAATACAAATCCAAATTGTGAATTAAGTGGAAGTATAGAAGTTAAAACATGAGGTTTTTAAGGTGAATAGATATGAATTAAAGTGAGTTTAATTAAAATATAAATATTATGGATAACAATAGATTTTTAGTTTTAGAACAAGAATTATTAATGTTTGATGCCAAAAAAACCAAAAATAAGCATGGTAAAAAAACTCCAAGACGTTTGGTAAAGGGAAAATCAGTTTATTCTAGACAGCAGAACCCAGCTTTGATTATTGCAGGTGCTGGCTTAGGGTGGAAGGTCTTCACTTGGGCAGCGGCACAAACCGAAGGTGATATTACTGTGCAATTGGCAAAGTTAGAAGGAGCGAAATATCCAAACGATGATGAAGCTCAATATAAAAATAAAGGGGTATGGAAAACAGGTACTAAACGAGTTTATCAACGCGTTACCAACAAAATAGGTGATGAGATTTCAGCTAAGATTGATTTGCGCTTTAAGTATAATGGTTATGGTGTTGCTGATATCGATATGGATCTTACTAATTCTAATGATGCTGTCGGTTGGGGATTAAAAGTGGAAACCAAAATACTTCCTAATCGCAATAACTATACATCTAATAACGGTGGACAGAACATGTCGATGGTAGAAGTCACAGTCAACTACCGATTTACACGAACTCTTGGTAGTGATGTTATAAAAATTAAACGTTACCGACTTTATGGTGATGGTACTGCATTAGAAGGATAGATCGTGTATTTGATTTAATTCTAATTTAAGGAGTATTGATTTAAAAAAAATAGTTATGATACAGTATCAAAATATTAGCAGTTTTTCATTTAGACGACGAAAAAAGGTAATGCATGATGTAAGGAAAGAATCTAAAGTTACAGGTTTTTCTGGCTGGACAAACTCGTTTAATTATTTAGAACCAAAGGTTGCTCAACCACTTTCTGAAATGTCAACTTTCGTGACACAACAATCACTAAGTTCTTCTGGACTTTCATGGTCTGGTGCAACGGTAGATCAGCTAGAATTCTTAAAAAAAGTATATGATATTAATTTGACCAGAAAGGCGGGTCGTACCTTTGTGAATGATGTGCCCTCTACAGAATTAGCAACGGTAGAAGGTCGTTACGAACTACGAACAGTAGCTGCAGGTTCTGCTTTACGAATGCTTCAGGCTGCGCGAGCAGCTGCAATTGCAGCCTCTCAAAATGTGCAAGTAGGACTTACAAGCGCCTATAGATCTGCCACACGCCAATTTGGTTTGTGGAACGATTATGTTACAAATCAATATTATCCAAATACAAAGAAACACAGACAAGGGTTGGAAGGTGGTGAACATGGAGATGAAGCAGCACAATATCTAGCCCGATATACAAGTGGTCGTATTGCAACACCTGGTTATAGTAATCATAACAATGGTTTGGCTTTAGATATCAGAAATACAGAAAATAGTGTTATCCTTAGAAATAGAACAAATAATACAGCAACAACAGCTTGGCGAAAAACTTGGCTTTGGGATTGGTTGGTTGCCAATGCCGCAACCTACCATTTTTATCAAAATACAAGTATAGATGAACCATGGCATTGGGTATATAGAGAAACTACGGCTGTGCAACAATCTCTTTTAGGAGGTGTAGATAAGATTCCTGGGTTGGTGTGGCCTTCACAAGCAGGGAAACAACCGAATTTTCTGACCGCTGAATTTATTAAACTTATCAATAAGAATAATGGCATAATTGCGATGAGCTACAATAACTTTAATACTCTGTACAAAGAACCTGTTGATGATTATATTAATTTGCTAAGTAGTAATTTAGGAACTAGTGGTGGTAAGGATGAAATTTCTGAAACGATTACCAGTATAGCAGCATTAAATGCAATTTCCGTCGTAGATCATTTAAAACCTTTGCTTCTTAAGACTTTGAACAACAGATTGGGCACAATTCCTCCAGAAGTGAGAATTATGGCGTCAAGAACAGGATTATTGTTAGCATGGATAGATAAAGCGATTAAAAAAGAAACAGCGTTAAAAATAGAAGATTATAAGGTAGCATATGAAGATTTATTGATGGTTAATGAAAGTAGAATGGCTATGGTAGATATGATCTTTGGTCATTTACCATCTAATTTAGGTTTTTTTGTTAGTAAGGCCGTTCAATCTTTATTGCCTCAAATGGACATTCATGGTGCCCTCGATATAAGGGATATATCTCTAAAATTAAAGATTTTTTATAAGAATTTGCAAAGAGACATTTTTAGCGAAATTTTAGATAATGAAATACTTGGTAAAGATAAATTAAGGCTTGGTATAGAATTTGAAAATTTAAAAGGAACTTATGCCGACGCTGTTATAGGTTCTTGGGATATTGAAACTCAACGACTGGGCTAATCGTAGATTGAAGATATAATCAAATGATATAATTACTCTTATTTATAAATATCAATAAAAGGATTTAAGCAATTAGTATTCATTGAAATGGAAAAGTATTTAATAGCAATGATCTCCGCTAGTGTGACTTTATTAGTTGCAATAATAGGAATTTTTGGTAATATGTATTTGGCTAATCAAAATAAAAAAAGAGAATTATTGATAAAGAAAAAAGAAATTGAGCAACAAGAAACGAAATTTCTGTTAGAAAATTTAAAAGGGTTTTGGGAAGATCAAAATCAGATTTTAAAACAGACATTATCTACTGCAAGCATATTGACTTTTAATGAAGACATAGTTTCAAATGAATTTCAGTCAGAATATAAGCGCTTATGGGAATTAATTTACGGAGAATTACCTATGTATGATGTTCCAAAAGTAGAAGAAGCAATGGAAAAAATAGCAACCCTAGCTTATAAAAAAAAGAGGTTAGATCCTAAAAATAGCAAGGCGGTTAATTTAAAGAAAAAAGAAATGAAGCCTATTTTGACTAAGTTGGCATTACGGATTAAAGAAACATCAATAGTGTTGGAATATTCAAAAAAATTGCAGAAAAGAATTAATGATAAAGAATAGTTTCTAGAAACTATTTTTATTTTAGTTGAAAATAAATTTTTATCAATAAGGTTAACTAAGTTGTTCCTTTTTAGGTTAGATGATCATTAAAAACCAGGACAGTAGTATATTCTTTATCTTTTCTACTTGTCGACTTCAATGTACGCTTCTCTTAATTTCATTTCCAAGTAAATAAGTCTAAAAAATCAAATGATGTTTTAGACTTTTAATGGTCGGAGTGAGAGGGTTAATTAAATTGACCCTCCATTGGGGATGTTGCAAATTAAAACCTTTGCTCGTTTTACTCACACATGTCTTTTCCTTTCTATCGCTTTTGAACATGTTCAACGCTTAAAAAGAAAAGCCCTGAAAAACAAGGCTTTAATTTGTCGGGGTGAGAGGATTCGAACCTCCGATCTCTGGTCCCCCAGACCAGCACTTTAAACCGGACTAAGCTACACCCCGAGATATCATTTTTAAATTTGAATGCTCATAAGAATCGCCAAATTTACAGCAAATTTTTATTTTTTACTTTAGTAGAATTACGTTCCATCAGTGTAGACTTAATAATTTTATTTTCAAAATAAGTTCTATTATTTTCTAATTGCTCAATTAAAATTTGAGCAGCTGTTTCACCAATTTTAATACCATGTTGATTTATGGTTGTCAATGTGGGCGTAACATTTGAAGCAATTTTTTTATTTACATAACCTATTATTGAAATATCATTTGGTATATGATATCCTTTTGATTTGGCTATTTTTAAAGCAGCAAGAGCGGTATTCTCATCGACAGCAAAAATACCATCAACTTTTTTCGTTTTCAATAAATTCTTAATTTTTTTATTAAGAGTAGAAGCATCTGTAATTATAATCAATTGGTCATCAATTTTTTCAAAAGATTCCTGAATGGCTTTTTTATATCCTTCTAACCTTAATTTTCCAACACTTAAATGATCAATCATAGATACAATAGCAATATTTTTACAATTTGAATTGATCAAATGCTTTGTAGCTTTATAAGTGGCATCAAAATCATCAATGACAACTTTATCACAATCAATTGTATCGGTCACTCTATCAAACATTACAATAGGCTTTCCTTGTTGGATGGCTTCATTAAAATGATTAAAGTCTTGTTTGATTTGAGTTTCTTCGGCAATAGCAACAATAAATCCGTCAATACTACCATTTGCTAACACCTCTATATTGGTAACTTCTTTTTGAAACGATTCATTAGAAATACAGGTAATTATATTATATCCTTTTTTGGTTGCTACTTTATCAATTCCATATAAAACCCGTGCAAAAAACTTATTTCTGATACTAGGGATGATAACTCCAATTGTTTTCGTTTTACCAGATTTAAGGCTCGAAGCAAGCTTGTTTGGAGTATAATTATATTGTTTAGCTACTTTTTGAATTTTTGACTTTGTGGCATTGCTAATTTCATAACTATTATTTAAGGCTTTAGAGACGGTAGAAATAGAAACGCCTAAAATTTTGGCTAATTCTTTTAACGTTATTTTTTTTCTTTCCATTACTACTGTTAAAACTTAGAATGGTTATTACTTTTCAAACAAAGTCTCCATTTCCTCTAATGTTTTACCCTTGGTTTCTGGGATAAATTTCCAAACGAAAACGATGATAATTATTATAAATCCTGAAAAGATAAAATAGGGTAGAGCATTGTTCCATGTACCACCATCTAATTGTAATTTATTGGCATCACTCTCAACCACTAATGGGAATGAAAACGAAACGACATAATTGGCTAGCCATTGAGCAGCAACCGCAATAGACATAGCGATACTTCTTACTCTGTTGGGGAATATTTCAGATAAAATTACCCAAACAACAGGCCCCATTGACATGGCAAAAGAGGCGATAAAAATAAGTACACCAATTAAACTTACCATTCCCTCTGAAGAAGAAAGTGCCGGTAAGCCAGCTGAATTAACATTTGAATAATCACTAGTGTATAAGGTGAATCCCATCATTAGGAATCCAATAAGCATTCCAAACCCTCCAATAGTTAATAGAGGTTTTCTGCCCAATTTATCCACTGTAAACATGGCTATAAATGTAAATATTAAATTAACTGTGGCTAATAAAATTTGTTGTTTTAAAATGTCATCTTGCCCAAAACCAAGAGCCTGCTCAAAAATATCGGCACCATAATATAGTACAGCATTAATACCTGTAAACTGTTGTAATGCAGAGAGTATTGTACCAATAATAACAATAGCTAATAATGGTTTAACAAAAAGGGATACTTTATCTTTTGAAGATTCACTTTGTATGGAATCTCTAATTTCAACAATTTCTCTATTGGCCGTTTCTTCACCATGAATTCTAGTCAGAATATTTAACGCTTCCTCTTCTTTCCCTTTGGTCATTAACCAACGTGGACTTTTAGGTACAAAATACAATCCTACTAAAAACATCACAGAAGGAATCAATTCTGACCAAAACATTTGTCTCCAACCAAACTGAATGTTTTCAGCTTCACTTAAATTATTTCCAATAAAATAAGTTGCTAAGAAAACTACAAAGAATCCAACTACAATAGCTAATTGATAAAAAGTTACCAGATTCCCTCTTTTTTCTGCTGGCGCAATTTCAGCGATATACATGGGCGCATTCATTGAAGCGATTCCAATAGCAAGCCCACCAAGTATTCTAAAAAAGACCAATAACGGAATTGATTCTGGTAATATACTAGGTAAACCAGAACCCCATGCTGAAATGGCAAATAGGACAGCTGAAATAATTAATGAATTCTTTCTACCAATACCTTTGCTTAAAACTCCAGAAATTAAAGCTCCGAAAAACGCTGCTATTAAAGCACTACTTACAACAAAACCCTTCCAGAATCCTGTCAGTTCAAAATATTTCGAAAAATAAAATTGAGTACCATTAATCACTCCTGTATCATAACCAAATAGTAGACCACCCAATGTTATAATGATGGTAATAAAGTAAATATTAATTCTTTTGTTTGATGATTTGCTCATTGTTGATTATTTTTAATTATTAGTTAATTATGACTTCTAATGGTGATTGTAATTTCATAGAATATGCACTCAAATATACATTCCATGCTTCATTATTTTTAAATTGACCACTCTTTTTCCATCCAAAACCTGCGTAATATACAACTTTGTTATTATTCAACTTTAATTGGATGTAAGCATTACTCAAATCATTTTTTTCTATTTCATATTTTTCAAATCCATTTAATGATTCGGGAAGTGTTATTATTGCAGTTCCTAATTCAGAACCGTCATGTGGTTCCCAGTAACTTACCCAAGCATCTTTTTCATTTTCAGTTACTTTGCCATCTTTTTCATGGAGTGTTAAACCTGCTGAAATTTCATTAACACCCTCTATACTAACTTCAAATTTTGATAAATTATTTCCTGTATCGAGTGTGATAATTTTTGATTCACTAATTATAGTTCCATTTGAATCCCAATCTTCATATTCTAAATAAAAACTGGTACGAATCGGGCCTGTCATTAGGGTCTTATAGTTAATAAAGTTTTTAGAAATATAATAAGTACTATCTTTTTTAATAGCAATACCACCACAACCACGACTTACACCTACATGAAAATTATCTAAGCCTTCACCGGTATCTTTATGATATGAGCCTGTTCCATCAGTATGTTTTTTATACCATTTGTTGATAATTGGATAATTAACTTTCTTTAACCAACAATCTACACCACTTGAAAGTGTACCTCCTTCAATACCTTCTTCAAATATTTTTTGTGCAGTAGGACCAAATACTCTAAAAGCTACTTTATCATTTTCCCAGGCATAATCATCTGTTCGTTCTGGAACAAAACGAGCATAACAAGTTTCTTTTCTTTCGGGTAATTCTGCATTTGGTATGTGAATGATGTTGTACTTAGTAAAAGATTTAGCTGCAACTTTAGGCTGAAAAAGCATATAATCTACCAAACCATCACTATTTTTATCTTCATATTGTACAACTTGTTGTACTCCATCTTTATCTTGAATAACATAATCGTAGAGGTTGTCCTCATCTTGCAATTTTAAATCTGATTTATGAATTTCTACAGTTTCAAAAGATCGGTCAATATCTAAATTATTTTTAATGGTAATAGTTTTAGTATTCGTATGACAAGAATTCAGCATTACTAAGATCGATAGGAATAATATTATCTTAAATCTATTCAAAACTGAATACCTTAATGCTGGCAACTGCCAACAGTTTACTGTAGACTTATTTTTCATTTGCCGGTTTACCTATAGTTGCCAAAATTCCTCCATCTACATAAATGATTTGTCCGTTTACAAAATCACTGGCTTTTGATGCTAAGAATACTGCTGTTCCAGCGAGATCATCCGGATCTCCCCAACGTCCTGCCGGGGTTCTTCCAACGATAAAATCATTAAAAGGATGTCCGTCAATTCTAATAGGAGCTGTTTGATCAGTCGCAAAATAGCCAGGACCTATTCCGTTAATTTGTACATCGTGTTTTGCCCATTCGGTCGCCATATTTTTGGTTAACATTTTGAGTCCGCCTTTGGCCGCTGCATATGCACCAACTGTATTACGACCTAGTTCACTCATCATTGAACAGATATTGATAATTTTACCATTTTTACGAGTTATCATTCCTTTAATTACATGTTTTGCCATGATAAACGGACTTACCAAATCTACTTTTAATACCTCTTCAAAATCAGCAACTTCCATTTCCTCTAAAGGTGTTCTTTTGATAATTCCTGCATTGTTTACTAAGATATCAATGTTGCCTACTTCTTTTTCGATTCTTAAAATAGCATTGATAACTTCTTGTTCATCAGTTACATTGAATTTATAACCATATGCTACTAATCCCCAAGATTTATATTGTTCAATGGCTTTGTCTAATTTTTCTTGTGATGAATTTCCATTGATAACTAAGGTGGCACCGGCTTCACCAATACCCTTTGCCATTGCCATTCCTAAACCATGAGTAGCTCCGGTTATTAAAGCTGTTTTTCCTTTTAAGTTGAATAGGTTGTTCATAATTTTTATATTATACTTGATTGCACTTCGACAAGCTTTGCTTGCTACCTTCCATACAAAAATATATTTTGTGCCTCAGTAATGCTCAGTGTACATGTTTAATTATAATTTATCTTAACTCTGTTATTTTACAGTGATCCATATCGCCATAGTCTAAATTTTCTCCTGCCATTCCCCAGATAAACACATAATTACTGGTTCCTGAACCTGCATGAATAGACCAAGGTGGTGAAATGACTGCTTGCTCATTTTTCATCCAAATATGCCTTGTTTCTTGAGGTTGCCCCATAAAATGACAAATAGCTTGTTCTTCAGGGACATCAAAATAAAAATACACTTCCATTCTTCTATCATGACTATGTGCCGGCATGGTATTCCATACCGAACCTGTTTTGAGCTCTGTCATTCCCATTTGTAATTGACAGGTTTCAACTATACTATTTACAATTAATTTTCTAATAGTTCTAGCATTTGCTGTTTCTAAAGAGCCCATTTCTACAATTTCAGCATCAGATTGACTTACTTTTTTAGTAGGAAATGCTTTATGAGCAGGCGTTGAGTTTAAATAAAATCGTGCCGGATCTTTACTAGATGCACTTGAAAAGATCACTTCTTTATTTCCTCTTCCAACATACAAAGCTTCTTTGTATTCTAATGTATACTCTTTTCCATCAACTTTTACGGTTCCCGTTTGCCCAACATTTATAATTCCAAGCTCTCTTCTTTCTAAAAAATATTCCGCTTTAAGCGGATCAATGGTTTCTAAAACAACTGCTTTTTTTACTGGAACAACACCAGCCGTCATATATCGATCATAATGAGAGTAAACCCAGCGTATTTGATCTTTATTCATTACCTTTTTTATTAAGAATTCCTTTCTTAACTCTTTGGTATCCATATATTTTACTTCATTAGGACTAGAAGCGTATCTTACTTTATAAGTTGTATTCATTCTTTATTTTTTAATAATATAATTCAAATTTATTAATAATTATTCAGTTGTTTCTATATGTCTAAAATAATGATTATTTCATTATGGATGTTTAGCGTTAAAAGGTCTTACTTATTAAATGTTTAGGAAAATCTTCAATTCTTTCACAGCACAACTGTTCCATTACCTGATGTAATTGTGTCTTCAAAATATTGATGGTATGATCTCCTCCGTTTTTTCCTAATGCAGAAACTCCATACATAAATGGCCTTCCCATAAAAGTAAATTCTGCTCCAGAAGCCAACATTCTTGCAATATCTGGGCCTGATCGAATACCTCCATCAATCATTATTTTTGTTTGTCCTTTATATTTTTCTATAATTTTGTGTAATGAATGTATCGTTGATTCACCCGCGTCTAATTGTCTTCCTCCATGATTGGAAATAATTATTCCATCCATTCCTAGTGCGATAGATTTATCTACATCAACCACACTTGCAACACCTTTTATTATGATTTTACCTTTCCATTTATCACGTAAAGCTTTAACTTTATCTTCATTTAGTCTTCCTGAAAAGGTTTGATCCATAAAAGTACCTAATTGTTTCAGATCTAAATTTTTGGGTATGTAAGGTTCTAAGGTTTTAAAAGATGGTTTTCCATGTTTTAAGGTTTGTAGTGCCCAATTTGGTTTTTCAGCTATTTGTAAAATGTTATTTAAAGTCATTCTTGGAGGCATCGCCAATCCATTTTTGATATCCCTTGGTCTATATCCAAATGTAGGTACGTCAGCTAAAATTACAAGTACATCATAACCTGAATCCTTTGCACGTTTTAAAAGGTCATCTGTTACTTTTTCTTCGGCGGGATGATAGAGTTGAAACCATGCTTTTCCTTCGGTGATCTCAGCAATAATTTCAATACTACTTGTACTTACAGTACTTAGTATAAATGGGATATTGGCATCAAAAGCGGCTTTTGCTAAAATTTCAGCCGAATTTGGCCACATCAACCCTTGTAAACCTACTGGAGCAATACCAAAAGGAGCATTATATTCATGTCCGAAGAGTGTAGTTTTCATTGATGAATGTGTATGCGCACTCAAATAATCAGGACGTAATTCTACCTCTTGAATATCGGTCATATTTTTACCTAAGTTTACATCATCATTACACCCACCATCTAAATATTCAAAAGCGAATTTCGGAATTTTCTTCATTGCTTTTTTTCGCAAATCAGTTATTGTCGGGTAATTTGGATTGTATGGTAAATTCATTTGTTTTACGCTTCTATTAATAATGGAGCCAATTTTTCTAATTTATAGTTTTCTTTTAAAAAATTAGTACTTGATCCTTTGTCTGAAATAACCATAGCTGCTCCTAATGCGCTTCCTAAAGGTGACTTAGTAGTTCTTATTTTATATGATTTAAAGTGATGAGCCATCAGTTTCGTGAAAATATCATTGTCTGTAAATCCTCCATCAATATAAATCTGATTTATTTCTTTCGTATTTCCTATTGCCATTTTGATCGTTTGTACTTGTAATGCCATTAACTCTATCATTAACTGATGATATGCTTCTTCGAAAGTCGAGAAATATTCTAAATCTGTTTTTGATATTTGTTTTCTTTTCAAAGTTATTCCTTCAAATTTAAAATGAATTTCAGGGTTAGAGATCAATTGTAAATATGTTTCTTGATTAAATTTCACATTGTGGTGAGCACCATACTCTTTACCGTAAAATTCGCATAATTTTTCTACTTGAATCCGATATTCATTTCCCATAAAAAAACGAGTCGCTTTTACACGTTTACCATCAATGCGCATATAATTTAAACAGTTGTTTTCTAAGTCTTTTTCTGATAAAATTTCATTATTAAAAGCATTCAATGAAATACTCCAGGTTCCGGTAGAGAGCAATAAAAACGGCTTCTTTTTACTGAGAATATAGGGTAATAAAGCTGATGAACTATCGTGAATACCAACACCGACCTTAATTTTTTTATCATTATAGGTCATATTAATGCTGGTTTTTGTAGAAACAATAGGCGGTAATAATTTATCGATTCCTTCCTTATAAATCCAGCTATGATAGGAGTTGGTTTTAAAATTCCATAGATTAGTATGACAACCGATACTTGTAAATTCACTTAATGGAATTCCGGTAAATAAATAAGACAAATATTGAGGAAAATGGAACGAATATTTTATTTGTTTGAATATTTCTGGTTTCGTTTTCTTTATCCAATACAATTGTAAACCTGAATTTAGGGCGCCACATTGTGGAGATGCAGTTTCAGCAGCAATTGTTTTCTGATCACCATACGTTTGATAAAATTCATCCAAAATTTCTTGAGGAATTGGCTTCGTATAATTATATAGAGGGGTTAATACTTTTCCATTTTTATCTAAGTGAACTAAACTTGCTCCATAGGTTGAAAAGTTAATTGATTTTACATCAAATTTACCTTTCTTCAAAATTCTATCAAATCGTTCCTTTAGCCATTTTTTTAGCGCTAACAAATTTTCTGTAGGAAAACCATCTTTGTCTTCAATTTCGTCAAAACGCGAATATTCACGATACACTTCTTGGTAATTGGTATCGAATAAAAAGAATTTTTTATTGGTTTTACCGATATCAAAAATTGCTGTGACTTTCTGTTTTGTCATTTATGTATTTTTTCTCCTTCGTTTTGAGAAGGTTGGGATGGAATTTTATAATCCAGTAGCAACACTGCTTGTTCCTCTTTCTTTTATTAATTGATTTCTAATGTCTAACTTACGATAGGCATTGATAGGATCAATAACTCCACCAGATAGTAATCTTGCCTGTTTAACTAATGGTCTAACATCAGTTCTATATGTATTTTGTAAAATTTCTTGGCATTTGGTCACATCATTTTCTTGCTGCGCCTGTCGAAGTGCTTTTTGGTCAATTAATAATGCCTGTGCATAAGCAATTAAAATAGCATCTAATGATTGTATTAGATCTTCTAAAGGATCTTTAACATTGTGACTTGCATCTATCATCCATGACAAATCAGGGTTGTTTTTATTGTTTTCCATTCCATAAACCAATTCATTAAAAATCAAGAATAATGCATAAGGTTTTATAGAACCAACAGTTAGGTCATCATCGCCATATTTACTATCATTAAAATGAAACCCTCCCAATTTACCTTTCATCATTAACGTGGCAACAATCTGTTCAATATTTGTATTTGGTAAGTGATGTCCTAAATCAACTAAAGAATATGCTTTATCACCGCAACCTTCCGCGAGCATAAGCGAAGTGCCCCAATCACGAATTACAGTGCTGTAAAAATTGGGTTCGTATGGTTTGTATTCAATAAATAGTTTCCAGTCTTCAGGTAAATCTTTATAAATTTTTTGAAGACTTTCTTGTGTATTTTGTAAAGCAAGCTGAAAATTATGTTGTCCCGGAAAATTAGAACCATCAGCGAGCCAAACCGTAATGCTCTTTGAACCTAGCTTCTCGCCAATATTTATAACATCAATATTATGCTCAATAGCTTGTTCGCGAACAGCGTTACTAACATTTGATAAAGAACCAAATTTGTAACTTTCTTTTGCGTTTGGTTGGTCTTGAAAAGTATTAGAATTCACTGCATCAAAGATAATATTATGTGAATTTGCTAATTCCTTAATAGCATTGTAATCTTTAGGAATATCCCAAGGGATATGTAAGGAAATGGCTCCGGCGGATTGCGTTAATTTATGAATAAGACCAATATCATCTATTTTTTGTTCTAATGAAGAAGGTTCTCCTCCATAAGAAAATCTTCCAAATCGCGTTCCACCAGCACCTAAAGCCCAGCTAGGAATAGCAACCTGAAAGTCAGCTAATTTTCGAATAATAGCTTTAGTATGTATTCCTTTTTTATCTAATTGATTGCTCAAAAAATCAACTTGTTTTAAAAGGTCTTTACTAGAAGATATATTATAATCAACTATTTGTTGTTGTTCTATTCGCATTGTTCTTTTATCTACAGTTTAAAAATATAAAATTTTTATGAAAACATTTGTTTTAAGAAAGCCTGATTGAGTGTTATTTTAAGACAATAAATTTATCGTACAAATGCATTTGGCATACCTCCATCGATATTTATTGTATTACCGGTACTTTTATCTAAAATACTAACCATTGCAAAAACACCATTGGCAATATCTTCCGGTAGAATAATTTCATTCAATAAGTTACGTTTCGCATAAAATGCGGGTAATTCTTCAACAGAAATCCCATTAGATCTGGCTCTTC
>Ga0209633_10001435_pt1 | contig 24492 bp, 21 predicted proteins | sample Cruoilmetagenom1_FD_187290 | JGI IMG/M metagenome (GOLD analysis project Ga0209633, IMG submission 187290) | Oil polluted marine microbial communities from Coal Oil Point, Santa Barbara, California, USA - Sample 1 (SPAdes) (version 2) | ecosystem: Environmental > Aquatic > Marine > Oil seeps ...
TGGATGTTGTGATTGAAAAAAACCGCAGGCGTAGCTGGCTACGTTGAGGATTTTACGATTGAACAACATTCAAAGATAACCCGAAGATAAGATGCAAGATTGGCCAAGTTATTTTTTTACAGCCCCTTAGTCCGATTTCGGGAACACCGCGCGTAAAAGTTAGACAGCCATTACAGAGCGATTGCTTATCATCTATCACCCGCCAACCAGATCAAGATGGAGAACTGATTTACTCCGGAATAGTGTTCAGTTGGATCATCACATCAAAGGCTTCTAGCCTTTGACCGAAACCGCCAAACCAGGTGTCATAAATTGCATCAATCTGGCTTGATCGAAACAGATTGGATAATGTCCGATCAGCAATAAGACGAAAATCTGCATCATTTCTTCGCATGGCTAAAGCAAGAGGTTCATATGAAAACATATCAGGAAAAATTGAAAAATCTCCTGGGTTCTCGACATTTAAAATGAGTCCAAGCAGAACAACCTGATCTGCAGATAACAGATCGATTTTACCTTCTTTTAAAGCGCTGAATCCTTCAGCCAAGGTGTTGAGCAAAACCATATCAATTTTTATTTCAGCTTCGTGGAACAGTTTTGTCAACGCGACAGCTGTTGTTGTGTCTCTTAAGACACCGATCTTTTTGCCATCAAAGTTGTTCTTGATTTTACGTCCCTTCAAGGCCATATATGAGCCACCTGTTACAAAAGTAAGCTGAGTAAAGTCAACAAGTTCTCGGCGAGATAAGGTAGCTGTCGTTGCCCCACACAAAATATCAATTTTGTCACTGATTAATGCCTCAAATCGTTCCTCAGCAGTTACCGGGATATATTCAATGCTTATTTCTTTACCAATTTTCTTTTCCACTCCTGTCACTATATGCTTACAGAGATCTATGGAGTAGCCACTCGGTATACTGCTTTTATCGAGAAAAGACATTGGTGGATGGGATTGACGATATCCGATCTTGATTTTACCGGACTCCAGAATATTTTTAAGAGTCCCCTGCAACTCCTGTGCGGAAAGTGGAGTGATATACAAGATATTGATGAGAATAATTGTCAATAAAGCTCGCATAGTGGTTTCCCTCCTGGATAAGATATGGTAAAAGTTTTTGTTTCTAAAATTTATAATGGACAGAGGTGGAGTAAAGAACGAGGATAAACTATCCCTTTGTCACGGTTTTCACAAGTTTTTTTCTCCTAGGTGCTATGAAAATTTTAAAACTATCCATCCTCTCAGTCTTGTTCGTCAGCATCTTGAGTAGCCCCGTTTTTGCTGGTTTTACGGAAGGTGTTGTGGCCTATGAAGCCGGCAACCTGCCACTGGCATTCAAAGAGTTTCGAGAAGCGGCGGAAGAAGGTCACGCCGATTCCCAATTCAACTTGGGTTTGATGTATGAGAACGGCATTGGGGTCAACAAAGACGAAAAAGAGGCAGTTGCTTGGTATCTAAAAGCAGCGCTGCAAGGAAATTCGGACGCGCAATATAACTTGGCGGTATTGTACGAAAATGGTCGTGGCAGTGACGTTAATTTTGCAGAAGCCTATCAGTGGTATCGCAAGGCGGCTGTCCTAGGCGATGGGCTCGCCGTCGGCAATCTGGGCATGCTCTATTTACGCGGCCAGGGTGTGAAAGAAGATAAAGTCGCTGGTTTCGCACTACTATTGCTGTCAGTAGCAATGGATAATTCACCTGAAAACCATGCCAAGCGTAACATTTCATCGACCAAAGATTTGACGCCCGAAATAATAACAGCGGCACAGGCACTGTCGGCAGAGATGACCAAGGCCAAAAAATTGATGGAACCGTTTGATCAATACATGAAACTCACCACATCTGACGCTGCCGACAATTCCAAATAGCTCAGACAATCTTTGGTGTGGTAGGTCCGGTTTGTCCTACTTTCATGGCAAAGTTAGACATATCAGGAATAGAGTAAAGATTCAATTTTGCTTAAATGGTTAATATTGCCAATAATAACCTCAACCATTTCAGTGATCTACCCTACTGTTGGCCGTCAGGAAACATGTTAACCAATGGTATGATGGTCTGACTGAGGATTGCCGAAGGATATTTTTCATCACCAAAATGTTATACCCATGTTTATAGTCTGAGCAATCAACTATTTTTTTATTCGGAGGTGCACGGATGGAAACAGAGAAAGGAGAAACTTATGCCGAACAAAACGATTAGCCTCATTTTACTTATTCTGCTCATCCTGGTTGGGGCAGCAGAGGCCCAGGTGTCAATCACCTACTCATCCAGGGGTAAACAACATTTTACCATGACCATTCCCGATGATTGGCGGGTAAATGTCGGTTCTGAAACAGATCCCTCTCAACTGCCTGAAGAAAAGAAGACTCCATCACGTCTCATTAGCCTCATGCCAAATGATGGGATGCCTTTGTGGTTTGGCATATGGGTTCCCGAGTATTTAGAGAAAATTAAAGATGCGGAAGAGTATATGGTCTCCCTCGGGCTCGACCTGCTTACTGATGTGGCAACCACGAAGCGCAGGTTTGACACCTTGAACTCCATGGAGACTTATTACATTAGTGGCACCGGGAAAAAAGAGGGCGAGACCATGGATTTTCATGCAGCCTTTTTCCAGCTCTCACAAGAAAGTGTGGGTATCGCAATTTACATTGGCCCCCATGAGACTACGAACATTCACGGGGATGAACTCGTGCAGATACTTCATTCATTAAAACCGGTAATGCAGTAACCTCCATATACAGGGTGAGGCTTACATGAAAAAAACAATACAGTTCTTATATGTGGTGTGTGTCGCGCTCCTGTTGACCACTATAACAGGATGCGGCTCAACAGGCTATAGCGGGAGTTCCAGTTACTATCATGGAAGTTCATGGGGTTATGATAATTACTACCGTTCCGGCGTCAATCGTCATTATCATCGGTCATCAGTGACAAGAACGAACGTTTCCCGTTCAAGGCGCAGGTAAATCTTTACGTCGTCTTATGGAAACATATCAAGGTATTAAATTTAATTACGACAAAACACGTTCATCTTTTAACTTTGACCAGAGGTTAGAGATACTGAATCACTGGACTGCCATTTTTACAGAACTTGGTCTCGCGCCTTTACACAGTTCCGGGGCTTATGGCAATCAGTCATACCGCACCTCCTCTTCATCATTTATCATCACCAAAACAGGCATGAGTCCACAAAACCATTGCAATGTGAAGGATTTTGTCCATGTAACAGGATTTGACAAAGTAAACAGCACTTTTACAACAGAAGGTCTCTCAACACCATCTTCAGAATGTTTCCTCCATAACGCTTTATATAGCCGTCTACCGCAGATCAATGCTATTTTACATGGCCATTCTTCCCTCCTCTGCCGGTATGCTCAACAACTCAGCATACCGGTTACAAAACAATTCCACGATTATGGAACTCCTGAACTTGCTGAGTCTGCATTGCAGGTGGTAAATAACGGCAGTAATTTTTTTATCCTTAGAGATCACGGTTTTGTAGCCCTGGGAAGTGATATCAACTCTGCCGGTAAACTGACCCTTGACTACTCTATCAAACTCATTACATTTCTTCGTGATAATTGAAGCTTTACGCTTATTTTTCCCCTTTCAACCAAGGAAATAGTTATGAAAAAACTCATTCTTCCCATTGCTCTCTGCCTGATTTTAACATCCACCAGCTATGCTGAAGATATTAAGGGCGAGGCGATTGACAGTCTTTCAACCGCCCGGACATTTGTCGAAAAGGGTAAATACAGCAAGGCAATCGACGAAATTAACTATGCTCTGGCGAAAATTAACGAACTGACAGCAGCCGGATTAATTAAATTCATTCCCGATCCTCCATCTGGTTTTACTCTTGATAACCAACAATCACAGGGTATCGGAGCAGGTGCTTCAATAACCGGGACGGCAGGAGCAAGTGCAGGTTATTCAAATCCCAACGGTGGTCATATCAACTTGAATATCGCGATTGGTGGGTTGACCGGTAAAATGGGGAGTCTTGCAGCCTTTGGCCAGATATTTGCTGGAATGGCACAACCAAGTACAGGGGGGCAAACCACGCAAATCCGTGTTCAAGGTTATACAGGAACCCAGACCTATAACAGCCAGGACATGAGCGGGACATTAACCTTTCAGGTTGGGGACAAAAACTCGGTTACTATTGAAGGAAGCGATATCGAGTCAGCGGATATTCTCAAACAACTGGCCAACAATATTGACTTTGCCGGACTTGAAGAAAACTATTAAGCGTTTTTGTATTATTGAAAATAATTCAGGGGAATTACAGAAATTACTGTAAGTCCCCTGATGAATAAAACCAAAAATTATACAGAGCAGACACCAGCACAATGAACTGCGCTTGAATGCCTCAGTTCATCAATTAATACTTAGCCCACTTGGCATCAACCCGCTCCTGAACTTTTTTGACCAGCTCTGCATCAAGAGACTTGAATCTTCCCTGGGAATTAAAATAATCCGTCACGGGTGGTTTCTCTTTTCCAACAAGTCTTTTGGATTCTCCGGTAAGTTGAAATTCACCGTCTTCAATTTCATAAAGGTCAAAAAGACCTGACTTTACAGCTAGTTTTCCGACCTTTATGGTAAATCTTGTGTCAAAACTCCACCCCGGCGGACATGGAGTGTGCACATGAATATACCTGGGTCCGGAGATTGTCATGGCTTTTTTAACTTTATCGTAAAAATCTAAAGGATATGCAGCTGAAGCTGTTGCAACATAACCGATTCCATGAGCTGCAATTATTGCAGGAACGTCTTTTTTCTCCTGCAATTTTCCTTTAATTGGCGTTGTAGTAGTTAAAACACCCTGGGGAGTGGTACCTGATCGCTGCACACCTGTATTCATATACGCTTCGTTGTCATAGCAGATATAAATGATATCCTCTCCCCTTTCACATGCCCCTGAAAGTGCCTGGATCCCGATATCACCGGTTCCACCGTCCCCTGCCCATGCCACAACATTGACGTTTTCTTTTTTCAATGCTTTCATGGCACCCCTAACTCCTGTTGCTGCAGCTCCTGTTGATGCAAAAGTGACGTTAACACATGGAAGCTTTGTAGAGGCAACCGGGTAAAGTCCCTGGAGTACAGTAAGGCAACTTGGAGGCACCACAAGGATTGTATTTTTACCCAGTGCCTTCAGTCCCATACGATATATAATTGAAAGTCCACAACCTGAGCACGCGCGGTTTCCGGAGTGGACAAATTCTTCTTCAGTCAGATTTAATATAGTTGTTTTCTTTTCCATAATATTCTTCTTTATAATTTTAAGCCTATCCATCGGGGAGTATCTCCAATTGTTTCTGGAGATTTACATGATTCAGTCAACGCATCGAGAAGATGCTGAGTTTTTATTTCTCTACCGCCAAGACCTAAAATGTAATTATGAACATGTGGTTTAGTATCACTATTATAAAGTGCTGATTTGATATCGCCATATAATGCACCTTGATTTCCGTAGCTTAAAGCCTTTTCAAGGACGATTGCGCATTTTTTATCGGCAAGGGCAGCAACAATAACTTCATCAGGAAATGGTCGATACATCTGCACGCTCATAACACCGATTTTCACACCATCATCTCTCATGAGGTCAATTACATCCCTGAGTTGATACGATAATGAACCGATACATACAGCTACAAAATCTGCGTCAACACATTTATATTGCTCTATAAGGGGATTTCCGCCCCGACCAAATTGTTCCTCAAACTCTTTATCAATTGCTGCATAGGTATCAAGTGTTGTCCGAAGATCCTCATGCAGATTATGACGAATCTCTATATAACCGGGTTCAATTTCACCATCCACACCCGGCCTCACATCAGGAAGAGTAACAGGATTAAAATTTCCAGGATTCTCAGGGTCAAGAAAATTCTTCGGAGCAAACGGTGGCAGGAAAGAATCCACCTGATCCTGATCAGGTTGCTCAAAGGGCATATATGTATGGGATAAAATGTAACCATCATAGCAGACCATTACAGGGATGCTCACAGTCTGCGCCAGGAGAAACGCCTTTATCACAGAATCAATGATCTGCTGATGGTCATTGGCATAAATCTGTATCCAGCCGGCATCTCTTTGCGACATGGTATCCTGCTGGTCATTCCATACTGTCCATGGAGCACCGATCCCCCTGTTGGCAACACACATAACTAGAGGAAGCCTCGCACCTACAGCCCAGTGCAACTGCTCACTCATATAGAGAAGTCCATTTGCGCTTGTGGCGGTAAATGCTCTTGCTCCCGCTGTTGATGCAGCAATGCAGACAGCCATTGCACTATGCTCACTCTCAACGGGAATGTACTGAGCGTCGAACTCTTCCGATTCAACAAATTCAGATAATTTTTCAGTCAGGGGGGTCTGAGGAGTAATTGGATATGCAGCAATAACCTGCGCCCTTGAAAGCTTAACACCAGTTGCTGCTGCTACGTTGCCTGATTCGATAATATGCATGGTGTTATTTCTCCTCTTCCATGGGTGTTGCTTCATCTACCATGCTGATGGCATCAACAGGACACTCCTCAGCACAGATACCGCAACCTTTACAATAGTCAAAATTAATAACAGGCGGGATTGTCTTTGACACAACAGAATCCGGACAATAAAGCCAGCAGTTAAAACATGCTTTTTTATTCATCTTCACTGGAATACAGAGTTCAAGGTTGATTACCGGACGCAAAACACGCCATGATCCTGTATTGCCGCCATCCCCTGGCCCTGGTTTACTGCGCGATATCATTTTACAGAATTCTTCAGTTTTCATATGTATCCTCCAACTGCTGTGTTCTCAAACACAATTTTCGCAGCTTTTGAGTTCATTTCCGGTCTTTTTCCGGTGAATTCATTTTCAATTGCCGTAACCATAACATCTATATTAACAAGGCCGGTCGCCTGTGAAAATGCACCGATTATTCCAGAATTAACGATTCCAGGTGGCAAGCCTGCTTCAACAGCATGTTTTGTAACATCTGAGACCGCAATTTTCGCACCTCCAAAACTGTATTCAGAAAGAGGCTTTGGTGCATTCAGGATTACCAGACCATTTTCTTTTAAACCGGCGATTACATCAACTTCGTCCAGCAGAGTATGATCTAAAACAACAACCATATCCGGTGCAGTAATCGGCGAAAGATCGTAGATCTTATTCTTTGAAATCTTCAAAGAGACAAAGACCGGCGCGCCTCTCCTTTCAGTGCCAAAGGTCGGAGCCATAACAACCCCTTTAAACCCGGAAGCGAATGCGCCGTTCGCAACAATCTTTGCCGCAGTAATCGCTCCCTGTCCTCCTCGTCCATGCCATCTTATCTCAATTATGTCTGTTCTCATTTTCCACCGATAATTTCTTTTCTAAAGTTTTAACATAAGGGTATATAGCCACCGCGCAATCTTCCAGCCAGCGCTGTAATATTCAACAATCTGTTCGACCGAAAGAGTCCTGACAAAATAGATGTTTTACTGCAGGGAGGGAAACATTTATTGTGTAAAATCAGGGATTGAAAAATAATTTGAATTTGCAAGACTACTTTTTTGCTATACACCTCGGATATGAAGTTTTTTACGAATCCATCCTGCAAAATAGGTTTGTACTAACCATCAACAAAGATAAACTCGTAAAAAGCTCCCTGCTCCGTCATTCCCGCGCAGGCGGGAATCCAGAACATACTGAAATGACTGGATCGAAGTCTACGCTATCTCCCGCCTGCGCGGGAATGACGGAGCAGCCGAAGTATTTGGGTTTTCACAAAACCATCAACAATGAGAAACTTGTAAAAACCATAAATTCCAGATGGCTAAGTAAAATGGTTATTTATTGATTTAACGTGTAAATTAGCATTACACTGAATACCATAATAATAACTTAATAGGTAGAATGCTGTTAATTTTTTATAGAAAATATTATATTAGCAAAATCCCGGTAAACAAATAATCTTATATAACAGAGGTTGCAATGAAAATTACGATAAAAAAAGCTGAAACACTGAAGAACCATCCCGAAGATTCCGGTCTCGGCTTCGGAACTTTTTTTACAGATCACATGTTTAATATGGACTATGATCCGGAAAAAGGCTGGCACAACCCCCGAATTGAACCTTACGGTCCAATTGAAATGGATCCCTCTACAATGGTTCTGCATTATGGCCAGGCAATTTTCGAAGGCTTAAAAGCATACAAAACTGAGTCTGGTAAAATAAATCTTTTCAGACCACAGGATAACTTAAAACGGCTGAACAATTCAGGTCATATGCTCTGCATGCCTGCACTAGACGAAGAATTTGTTCTTGAGGCACTGTTAACGCTTTTGGATATCGAAAAAGATTGGGTACCCGGCACAGCGGGAACATCTCTCTACATTCGTCCAACTATAATTGCAACCGACCCTTATATCGGCCTTCGCTCTTCCAATACGTACAGATTTTTTATTATTCTTTCTCCTGTAGGTGCATATTATCCTGAAGGTTTTGACCCTGTAAAAATCTGGGTCACAACAGAATACGTCCGCGCTGTCAGGGGTGGAGTCGGAGAGGCAAAGACAGCCGGAAATTATGCTGCAAGCCTTTTTGCGACAGAACTTGCACAGAAGGATGGCTACACACAGGTGATGTGGCTTGATGGAGTTGAGCTCAAGTATGTTGAAGAAGTTGGATCGATGAACATCTTCTTTCTAATTGGGGATGAACTTATCACACCAGAGCTAAACAGGAGTATTTTATCCGGGATTACAAGAGACTCCGTCATAAAACTTACAAAATCCTGGGACATTAACGTTGTTGAGAGAAAAATCAGTATCGATGAAATTTACGACGCCCATGGGAATGGAAAACTCAAGGAGGTTTTTGGTTCGGGTACTGCCGCTGTAATTTCTCCTGTTGGAAACATTAAATTCAAAGGCAAAGAAATCACAATTGGCGATGGCGGTGTGGGACCTCTTGCCGCAAAACTCTTTAGCGACCTTATGGATATCCAGTACGGAAAAGCAGACGACCCGTTTAACTGGATTATACCTCTATCACCCATGAAATGAATTTCACAACGATGACACCGCTTCGCTGTTACAAAAGTAATGTAACCGGGATTCGGAGAAATGTGCATTCTCTCCTCTGTGTTCTCTATGAACTCTGTGATTTAAGCTCTGGAACTCTACGTTTATCTGTTGTTTTTTATGGCAGAGTTCCAGGAGTAAGGCACTAATCAGCTCCGATCAGCAAACCTTATTAACTCACACAGTTCATCGGCAATAACATTAATCTCGGTACTATCTCTTCCTTCAACCATCACCCTTATCACAGGTTCGGTACCGGAGGGACGTACCAGAATGCGACCGTTTTTACCTAGTTTTTCTTCGAGTTTCTCCACAGTTTTAAGAAAATTGGGGATAGTCTCAATTGGAATTTTTGTGGACATCCGGACGTTTTTCAGCACCTGGGGAAAACTTTCCATGATGGTTGCAAGCTCAGACAGTGGTTTCTTGCGGTTTTTCATGATAGCAAGAAGCTGCAGCCCGGCAAGGATTCCATCACCGGTGGTGATATGATCAAGAAAAACCAGGTGGCCTGACTGCTCACCGCCAAAGGAGTATCCCTTTTTACGCATGCATTCAACAACGTAACGATCCCCTACTCCGGTGCGCACCATCTTGCCGCCCATATCCTGCATGGCCGCCTCAAGCCCCATATTGGACATGACCGTTGCAACGAGTGTCTTCTTTTTCAGCTTCCGCTGCTTAAGAAGCTCCTGGGCGCAGATAGCCATGATATGATCACCATCAACGATCTCGCCGCTTTCATCACTTACAATCAATCTGTCTCCATCGCCATCCAGGGCCAGCCCGATATCCGCGCCGAGTGATTTCACTTTTTCCGCCATCAGGCCTGGATGGAGGGCGCCGCAGCCATCATTTATATTTTTGCCGTCCGGATTGACACCCAGAGTGGTGACTTTTGCACCCAGTTCTTCAAAAACATGGGGGGCAACTCCGTAGGTAGCCCCATGAGCACAGTCAAGAACAATATGAAAATCGTCCAGAGTGTATTTCTTTGGAAAAGTATTTTTCAGGAAAACGATATAGCGCCCTCTGGCATCATCTATTCTGGCAGCTTTACCCACCTCGTCTGCAACCGGTCTCAGTGCAGCCATCTTCTGTGAAAAAATCAGATCCTCTATATCCGCCTCAACCTCGTCGGGCAGCTTGAAGCCATCGGAGGAGAAAATCTTTATACCATTATCCTGGAACGGGTTATGAGAAGCCGAAATGACCACTCCCGCATCGGCTCGCATGGACGTTGTTATAAAGGCTATCCCTGGAGTCGGCAGAGGCCCCACCAGCAGCACATCAACCCCCATTGAGCAGATACCTGCGGCCAGGGCATTCTCCAGCATATAGCATGACTGCCTGGTATCCTTACCGATAACTATTCTGTGCCCTTTTGCCTTATCCTTAACGATAAAGGCGATAGCCCTGCCGACCTGCATTGCTATCTCTATTGTCATGGGGTAGATGTTTGCAACACCCCTTATTCCATCTGTACCAAATAGTTTTCTCATTATTGATTGTTAGGATAGATTTGTATGGAAGTCATGTGCTCAAGAAAACAGAAAGAGTCGGAGAGGTATTGCCACAACAGTCCACAGCTTGCAAGGACGTTTGGCAATACCTCTCCGACTCCCGGCTATTCTGTAGTTTTAATTTTCTTTTTGTTCGATGCCCGGATTATCAATGGTGAATTATTCGACTCATCCACGTTCAATTCGGCCTTTTCCTCATCCCTCCGATCAACTTCAATATTGTCCATATCCGGCATTGCCACAGCAGCAACCTCTTCCGGAAGTGTTGCAGAAAGAGGGTAACCGGAAACAGGCTCACCATCGTTAACAAGAAGCACACTGCCAGGAATAATTGATATAATTTCTATTGGAAGATCAATGTCCGGGCGGGGAATCACCTTCACCTTCAACATCCCCTCTCCATCCGTTTGCATTGCAGTAACAGTAAGTAACTTTCTAAGATCATTTTCCTTTTCTATCAGAAGCTTTGGTATATTTGCCGTCACCTTCACCACTTCCGGCATCACTTTTCTCAGCACTCCATCGATGACCACATGAACCTTAACGCCTGTCATCGTCTTTGTAAGAGTTTCAAGACCCACTACCAGATCGGCTGTAACAGAAGTCTCACCTATCAGATCAACAACTGTAGGATCAAGCTCAAGCGGCACCTGCAGTTGTGCTGACTGTTTAACCCCTAAAAGAATTATAGCCTCGGTATACAGTTCATCCAGTGGAGAGAGTACAGTACTCGGACCGGTTATGGTAATCACGTCAGGATCGGTCTTCAGACTCTTCAAATAGTATCCTGCCTCAACAAAGCCTGAGGTCTTTGCAGTGACAGGGAATGCTTTCTGAATCAGTTTATCAAGGGAGAGAATTATTGAAGAAGGCTGAACCCTCTGCACTGTAATCCCACGTGGTACAGGAATATGCTGGTTACTGTTTTCTATTACCATCGTTCCCGGAACTGCCGCAGAGAGATCAACCTGCCTGGTAACTCCACGGTTGGCCAAGTCGAGAAGAAGCGACCTCGGCCCACTGACCGTAACTTCAATCTCTTTTTTAAACTGGCTTGAAATTACCAGATCCCTGGGAAGATTTATGATTTCGATGGGTACCATAACATTTTTATCCACCAGATCCTCACCCCCTACATAAAACCACAATACAACTGCGAGCAGAATCGAGGCCAATCGTAGAATCCAGTCCTTAGATACTCTCTTTGCCGGATTTTGTTTACCCGAAGGGGTGCCCCAAAACGGTTTCATCTATTGCCCATCCAGTGTTTTAACGAATATGAGGATCCGTTATTGGCGACAAATACCGCCTGAAGATTCTTTTTAAGAGTGATCTCATCTTCAACCGTGGTCAATGCTCCATGTCTCACAATTGAAATTTCCTGGGTTTCTTCGGAGACAACCAGAACCACAGCATCAGTTTCTTCTGTAAGACCGATGGCAGCCCTGTGGCGGGTGCCGTAACGTTTATTAATATATGGGTTCTGCGTAAGCGGGAGAATACAACCCGCGTGCGTAATCCGTTCCCTGTTTATCAAAACAGCACCATCATGCAGCGGTGAGGCCGGCATAAAGACAGATATCAGCAATTCTTTTGTTAACAGTGCATCAAGTTTGAAGCCGGATTCGATAAAATCGCCGAGACTCGTTTCCCGCTCAATGACGATAAGTGCCCCAATCCGCCTTTTGGACAGATAGAAGAGTGTTCGAATAATCTCTTCCATCTGTTTTTCTACGATATCGGTATGCTTTTGAAACGGAGATCGACCAACCTGGGTCAAGGCCCGGCGGATATCTTTTTGAAAAACGATGATAACAATCAGCAGGATAGAACTGAGAAAAGTCTGCATCACCCATAAAAGTGCAGACAGATGTAGAACACTGGCAAGAAAATAGACTAAGGTTAGTACCCCAATACCGACAACCATCTGGACAGATCGTGTGCCCCGCATGACGGAAACCAGCTGATGAATAATAAATGCTACAACCAGAATATCCAGGACATCCTGCCAGCGAAAATAACTAAACGAATCAAACATAAGGGATAATGGGTGCCTGTAATCTCAAAGATTTGGAAAAAATCCACTCCTATAGTCTAAATGTACGACTAATAGGCAGGAATTAAAACGTTTTTTTTACTTTTGGAAAAAAAAAGTACTACAATACCGAAATTATGTTCCAGTGGGTCAAAAACTACTTAATCCGCATTTCTCATGTTGAGTTTTGATAGACTCGGAAAAGCCCACATATTTCACCATTCCGTCATTCCCGAGAAGGAGGGAAGCTTGTTATTTCAGTATGTTATGGATTCCTCCCTGCGCGGGAATGACGGAGCAGGTAGTTTTTTACAGATTCATCACAGATGATGGCATCATAAAAAGTTAACTTTACGGATACGTATGAATCGGATATGAATATTCATCACTATCCACAGTTGTCATGAACATTTTGTAGCCCAATCCCCATCGATCTGATTATACTGCAAAAAATGATATTCACGAGCTTATTATAGGAGACTACCAGAGTTACAATGTCTGATCATTTCGGCAACATCTCCATACAGAAACCTAAATCCCGCCCTAAAAGGTCTGCCAGGAAAATTGTCTCTCCCGGTCCACGGAAGCCAACCGGACAACAGTCTCAACCCGGAGGCAAAATGTGGCTGTGGATTTTCATTCTCACAGGACTTCTTGGACTATATGCCATCGCCGGGTTTGTAGGGGTTCCCTATTATATCACCAAAATTTTACCAAAAGATATTTATGAAAAAACCGGTTTTGTTTTTCATCCGGGAAATGTCAATTTCAATCCATTAACCTTCAGTTTCAACGCTGAAGACATACGAATTATATCCAAATTCGATGACCGCCCTGATTTACTTAACATCAAAAACCTTAAGATGAAGCTTGCACCATTATCTCTTTTGCGGAACGACCTGGTTAGCAACAGTCTCATAATCGCAAACCTGGAAGCACATGTTAATCGCGAGATCGATGGGTCATATAATTTTTCATCATTAGTTGGATCGTCAAACCTGGACAGTACTGCTGGAATGATGGCCTTCTCCGCTCTGCCTTTTCACTTTTCATTGAACAATATCGATATTTCCAGAAGTAAAATTACTTTTTCAGATCTGCCGCTGAGAAAAACCCATACTATTGAAGACATTCAACTTGCACTGCCCACCCTGTCAAACTTTCCTTTTCAAGCAGGTAACTATATCCAGCCTCATTTTTCTGCGACCATAAACGGCAGCCCGTTTGAGCTGACAGGTGAGGCGGCTGTCGGGGAAGCTGGTGATGAAAATCGTACCACGGATCTCTCCTGTGACATTCAGGCTCTGGATCTCCCATTTTATTTCGGCTACCTCCCCTTTGACCTCCCTTTTAATTTTACCCACGGGAAGGCCGATGGGAAAATCGGGCTTAAATTTTCACCGGAGGAAAAAAAAGGCCGGAAACTGGCAGTCAGTTTCGATCTCAAAATCGCCGGCACTGAGATGTCAACCCATGACAGCACCATAAAGGTTGCTGCTCCGACTGCACACATGATCGGAATACTGCATCCGGTATCAAGGTATATTCAGCTCGAAACGGTATCCCTTAGAGACCCTGTGATTTCATCCTACGGCCAGAGCTTTTCTGATAACCTCCGCCAAATTTTCAGTGAGGGGACAAAGCCTAAACCACTCAAGGTACAATCCGAACCACGAGTCACCACAGATATCGATCTTATGATTGTGGATGGAGGCATCCTGCACTTATTCCAGAAGAGTACTTCTGGAAAACCTGATATCACATGGGATGCACTGCAATTTCATTTAAAACATTACAGCTCTTCAGAAGACAGGATTAAAGGAGAAGAACCAGGTTCTTTCCGTTTAACTGGTGAACAGCGTGGAGCATCATCATTTTTTTCATGGCAGGGAAAACTGACCACACCAAACCTTTTTGACGGCGCTCTCACCATTAACAATATGCGAATCAATAACCTTTTTCGCTCTTTTGATATAAAACCGTTTGTCACCTCAAAAGGGATTGCCGACCTTAAGGGCAGACTTCTCCTTTCTCTTTCAGGTGACACATCTCACGTCCCTTTTTTCAATCTTGCCGATACGACAATTTCCGTGCAGAATTTTCTCCTGAAGGAGGAAAAATCAGCTGTTCTTTCTGCTCCTCTGGTAACAGTCTCCGACTTTAGTACTTCAGATAAAAAAACTGTTTTTGGTACCGTTGCCATTGAAAACGGCTCGCTCAACCTGACCCGGGGACAACCGCCAGGATCCTTCGCCCTCTTTACTGAAAACAGTGAGAGGAGATACCGGTTAGACAGCCTTAGCTTTGACGGTAAAGCAACACTCTTAACTGGTAAGGATAATGATTCAAAACTCCACTTTCCCGGCTTTAGCCTGAAAGCTAAGGATTTTTACCTGACCAAAGGGGCAAAGAACAACATTTCAATAGTCGCCGGAACTCAAAGCGGTGGATCTATAAACGCAGAAGGGCGTGTTCTCCTGTCTCCATTTAAGGTATCTCTGGAAACCGAGTTTAAAGGGTTGCAATCCGGAGCTGTCTTCTCTTGGTTTGCCGACTCATCAGCTTTACCCCGTATCAATGGATTACTTGGAGGAGAAGGCACCTTTACTCTTCCGCAAACCGGGTTTACCGGAAACCTGAGCCTTAATCGGGTATCGATTGTAGAAAAAAAAAATACCGTCATCAAATGGAATAACAGTGTCTTCCACGACGTCAACTTCTCTGCTAAACCATTTCATCTTTCTCTTTCACTTGCAGAATTTGAAGATCCCGGTTTTGCATGGAAAATTGATGGTGGAGACAACAGCCCTCTTGAGAATTTTACAGACCTTCTGCAAAAATACATGCCCTCATCCATCAAACTGGCACCCTCCTCTTTTAATATTCAGGAGGTTGTTGTACAAAATGGCACTATTGAAGTAGAGGATCAGAGGATGTCACCCTCCTGGCAGGGATCGATCACCGATTTTAACGGTACTATTACAGGTCTGCAGCCAGATAAGAATACTAAAAAGAGTCAATTGAAGTTTCAGGGAAAACTCGACGATTCAATTTTCATTATTCAGGGTCAGAGCAATCTCTTCTCCAAACAAAAAAATGGCGGTTTCACATTTACGCTCACTGATTTTCCTCTTGCTGCCTTTTATAAACAACTTGGTTCACAACTTGATATAGACACAAGCAGAGGAACATTTGACCTGAACCTTGACAGTCACTGGAAAACCGGACAGTTGAACAACTCCGGCAGTGTCTTATTTTCCGGAGTTCAAGCAGAATACCAGGCCTCCGATTCGGCCCTGACACTGTCTCTTCTTGCAGACCAGGATAATTCATTCAGCCTCGATTTTTCCTCTATTGACGAGGAACCTGTCTCTCAATCGACGCTGTTTGATTATTTAATTACCCATTTTCAAAAACTCATTATCAAATCGTCTGTCTCTCCATTTCTCCTTGCCTCCGGAGATTTCACCGACTTAACCGACAACGATTTTATTGATTTCAGGCCCGGTGAGTTCATTATGTCTGAAAAAGGCAGAAAAATTCTGGTGCGCTACGGTTCGTTTCTTACGGCCAACCCCAACATTGGCCTGACTATATCAGGCAGCTACAATAACACTATCGACTCTGCAGCCATGAAGACGCAGTTGGAAACTACTGAGTCAGAAAGAGTTGCAATGGACAACGAACGCAGATTAAAAAAATGGCAGGAACAAAAAGAACTCTATAGAAAAACCCTTGAGCAGAAGCAGAAAAAAATGGTCAAGGAAGGAAAAATAGTTGAATTGGACATTCCGCCAAAGTTTCTCCAGGAATTCAACCCCACCCAGCCACAACAGGTTGAAGTGACTGAGAACATGTTGCAAGAGCTTGCTGAAAAAAGAGTCCAGTCAGTTAACCAGTACTTCATAGCCCAGTTAAGTCTTGAACCGCAAAGAATAACCGCTGTAGGCACAAACCAGGCAGAACCAACAGAAAATAATTCACCAAACGGTGTGTTTATCATTATCAGGACCCTGGAGCAATAACAGAGTGCAATGGATCAATTTACCAACATTCAGCTTATCCAAACCCTGCTCCGATGGCTTGCACCCATTTCTCTTGCCACTTTTTTCCTCAGCCTGCTCATCATTCCACTCATAATCAACAACCTTTCAGTTAACTGCTTTAGCGACATCAGCAAGAAAAAACAGGCGGCCAGGATTTCGGTAACCAGCCTTGGGTTTCTTCTTTTTCGCAATATCGGTGGCATATTTATGCTTACAGCAGGATTTGCAATGCTCTTTCTGCCGGGCCAGGGTCTCCTTACAATACTAATCGGTCTTCTTCTCCTTTCCTTTCCGGGTAAACAAACTATGCTCAACTACCTGATATTTAAGCCTGCAGTTCAACACAGCCTCGACTGGATTCGTAAAAAAAGCGGCAAGCCTCAATTTACCTGGCCATCGCAAAAAATCCACCCCAGGCTATCCGGTAAACCGTAACCAGTTTTTCAATGAAGAAAATGGTTGAGAGAAATTCAACCCCAATAACTAGAATATCCCCTTTACTGGAAAAATATTCAGAAAATAGAATTTTTTCGTTATTCTGGAATTTTACTGTTCTTTTTCTGTTCGCTATTATATACTATCAGAAATGTTCATAAAATCGATCATCCCGGAGAAACACCGATAAACGGCATAAGTGCCTTCACCAATTCTCACATATATGCAAACAGAAGATAGCATTCAAGACATACAGCGACTGGTTCGCAACCAGCAGAACCTCCTTGAATCCATACCCGAAATGGTCATGCTTGTTAAGGATAGTGAGTCGATTGAATACATGAACCCAAGTGCCAGAGATTTCTTTGGTGATCTCCGGAAAGAGTCCATTAAAGGTCATACCGCATCAAACCAGAATGTGCGGAGTCTCCTCAACATAGTCGCCAGAACCATTCAGGATAATGCGATTGAATCGACTCTGGAGACAACTTTTAATGAACACCATCTTGAATACACTTTAGCCCCGTTTAAAGGATATAAGGGGGATTCTCTCCTCTGGTTATTTGTCAGAGACCTGACTGAAACAAAATCACAACTTGAAGAATTGACGCTCTTTCACACCAGTATAGAAACAATTCTGTCCCATAAAATTCATGAGTTAAAAGAGAGTGAAAGAACCCGGCGCAGCCTTTCAAAAGAGCTCAACTCTCTCAAAGAACATCTGAAAGACCGACCCGAAGAAGGCAAGATGGTTGGCTCCAGTAGATCACTGAGCGAACTTCGGGACATGGTCTTCCAGGTGGCAAAATCCGATGCTACCATTCTTATCACCGGGGAATCGGGTACCGGCAAGGAACTGGTTGCCAACCTGATCCGGGAGAGCAGTAACCGCAATGAGAAACCTTTTCTGAAAATTAACTGTAATGCCATCAATGATTCATTGCTGGAAAGTGATCTCTTCGGTCATGAAAAAGGCGCTTTTACCGGGGCAGAAGGCAAACGAAAAGGCAAATTCGAAGTGGTGGACGGAGGCACAATCTTCCTCGATGAGATCGGAGACATCAGTTCCCGCATGCAGGCGGCCCTGCTAAGAGTTCTGCAAGACGGAGAAATAATCCGCGTAGGCGGAAATTCTGCAGTCAAAATTGATGTAAGAGTTATTGCCGCAACAAACAAAGATCTCGCTGCAATGGTCCAGGAGGGCAGTTTTCGTCTTGATCTTTTTTACAGATTAAATATCATTAATATTTCAATCCCTCCACTCAGAGAGAGAAGAGATGACATAAACGACCTGGTAACCCATTTCATACGAAGGTACCGTCAGGCGTTTAAAAAGGAAATCAGTTTTTTCCCTCAATCTATACTCAACCGCCTTATACAGCATGACTGGCCCGGAAATGTCCGCGAACTCGAAAACGTTATACAGCGTGCTGTACTGATGTCCAAGAATAATGCCATTACGGAAAACGAGCTTATTTTTGACGTGCTTCCCGGGGAAGAGGATCAGCCTCACCAGAAAAATTACCTGCAGCAGCTGGACGGACAATCTCTCAAATCGGTATTAGCTGACATTGAAAAGGATATAATTGTCTACGCGTTAGAGAAAAACCATGGCAATGTTGTAAAAACTGTGAAGCAGTTGGAAATCGGCAAAACGGCCTTCTACGATAAACTGAAGCGCTACTCTATTTCACCTAAAGAACACAAGTAAAGGCTACCAGGCATTTTTTTTGCAAGAACAGAACCAGCTTAAATAGCTACTTCCTTTTGTATAATCTTTTTTCTATATGACTTATGGCATCTAAATCCTCAAAAAAAAGTGAAGTCTGCCCTTTCTGGGCCCCTGACTCCATGAAATGTAAGTTGTGCAACGATGGCCTCTTTATTCCTCTGGAGGACCATATCAAAATATACTGCAAAACCACAAATCATCCGCAATGCCTGCAATACTCACTCTACGCTGACGCTCACCTAAGGTCGCTGGAAAACAGTGCAGGGCTTTTAAAAAACCGGCGAAAACATCCCCGTGTGGAAGTGCATCATAAGGTGACGCTGATCAAATTCACAAAATCAGGAGAGATCGCTACACACTACCCTGCCATTGCAAAGACCCTGGACGTTGGCGCAGGGGGAATGCGCCTGGTAGTTGATGACATCCTGCCCACTGACACTGAGCTCCAATTTGCTTTTGATGACAGTTTCCCAAAACCTCTCCAATCCGGAATAGGTAGAATAGAGTGGTGCAATAAACAACTGGATGACTCGGGTTATCATGCCGGGCTCTCTTTTCATGGAAAGGAGACCGTTAAGGCCATGGAGTTTTACCTGGGTGTTCATAACTGATTCAAACTCTCCTTTTTATTTAACACCACCGAAACCAGCCACACCAGAAGCAATACGGGAATACCCATTACTGCAGTCAGCAGAAAGAATTTTTCATAGCCGAAAGTAGACACCATCGTCCCCGAATATCCGCCTATAAGTTTGGGGAAAAGTGTCATGATTGAACTGAATATTGCGTACTGAACCGCGGTAAAAGAGATGCTGGTCAGGCTCGATAAAAATGCAATAAATGCGGTAGTCGCTATCCCGGCACTCAAATTATCTGCTGCAATAACCATCGTCAGCAAAGTCACATCAGCCCCGCTCCCGGCAAGTACCATAAAGAGAAGGTTGGTCACAGAAGAAAGAAATGCGCCAAGAAACAATATGGTGTTTACACCAAAGCGAACAGTGAGCATGCCACCGAGAAAGCCGCCCACAAGAATCATTGCAAGGCCAAAAGACTTAGTGATACCGGCGATGACATTCTTGCTGAATCCCATATCCAGATAAAATACATTTGAGACAACTCCCAGCACAATATCCGATAAACGATAGAAACCGACAAGAAGCAAAATCACCAGGGCTGTCTTTCCCCCATAGCGAACAAAGAAATCTTTGATCGGAGCAATATAGGTTTGTCGCACCATCTGGGAATCAACAAGGCCACTCATCTCTGTTACCTTTGCAACAAAGAGAGCTACCCCCACAGCAAAGAAAAACCTGAGAAATTCGATAAGAAAATCGGTAAGCCCTTTCCAGGCGGCAAACATATCCGGGATTCTGCTTTTCAGCTCAACTGTATAGTTTCCACAGTAAAAGAATGTCACTGCAAAGGCTAGAATTGCCAGGAGAAAAAGGGTCAGAAAGCGAAGGTACTGGTTAACTGAATATTCATGTTTCACTTTTTTGCTGCCCCTCTCCGGCTCATCAATAAAGAGGGTAGTCAATACACCAACAAGCATAACGGCAGCCATGCACAGATAGGTAATCCTCCATGCGTCATAACTGTAGCTGCTGCTCTTGGTTCCGAGATACGAGGCGAGAAAAAGAGAGCCGGCACCCGCAACAAGCATGCCGATCCGGTATCCTGCAATATAAGTAGAGGCAAGCATTGCCTGCATAGCTGTTTTGGAGCACTCAATACGATAAGCGTCGATAACGATATCCTGGGTAGCCGACGAAAATCCAAGCATCACCGCCGCCATAGCCATTACGGTAAGGTTATTTATATTATCGGCAGGATTGATTGCAGACATCCAGCCGATTGCACAGATTATCGCCACCTGGGCCACCAGGAGCCAGGATCTTCGCCTGCCTAGTCTGCGAGTCAGATAGGGCAGCGGCATAAGATCAACAACAGGAGCCCAGACAAATTTAAAAGAATAGCCCAGGGCTGCCCAACTGAAAAAGGTTACAGCTGCCCTGCTCACTCCAGCCTCTCTCAGCCAGACAGACAGAGTCGAAAAAATGAGCAAAATTGGAATTCCTGCTGAAAATCCGAGAAAAAGCATGGCGATAACCTTTGGATCTCCCCAGACCTTTAAACTCTGTTTCCAGCTCAATTTTTCACCATTACTATGGCCCATTATTGTTTTTTCCTTTTAATAGGATTATGTTGTGGACAATATAAAAGCTAACCCGAATAGATCGGAATTTTTAAAATGCCTGGATAAATAATTTCGAAGCTACTAATAATGGTCTCGCGACAACCCAAATATTTCGCCATTTCGTCATTCCAGCGTAGGCGGGAATCCAGTCATTTCAGTACGTTCTGGATCGAAGTCTACGCTATCTCCCACCTGAGGCGGGAATGACGTAGTAGGGAGCTTTTTACGACGCCATCACTAATTACTTATTTCTAAATCTGAGCACTATCTATACCCAGTTCCATTTATAATGACTATCAGAATTTACAACACCTTATCAGGAAAACGAGAAGCCCTCAAACCCCTTGAACCCGGACATGTTAAACTCTATGTGTGTGGAATCACTACCTATGATTATTGTCATATCGGCCATGCCCGGTCGGCACTCGCCTTCGATATGATTGTTCGATATTTGAGGTATCGGGATTATAAAGTCACATATGTTCGTAATTTCACAGATATTGATGACAAGATCATTGTCAGAGCCCGGGAACAGAAATGCAGCCCGGAAGAGCTTGCAAATCGTTTTATCGATGAATTTTATGTAGATATGGATAAGCTCGGCATCGACAGACCTGATATCGAACCTAAGGCCACCGAGCATATTGCTGAAATGACCGGAATTATCATTGAACTCATCGATAAGGGCATGGCCTACCAGGCGGGAAACGATGTCTATTACATTGTCGACAGCTTTCCGGAATACGGCAAACTGTCGGGCAGAAATCTTGAAGATATGAAGGCAGGTGCCCGAATCTCCGTAAACGAACAAAAACGAAATCCGATGGATTTTGTGCTCTGGAAGGGTTCAAAGCCTGGGGAACCAACCTGGGAAAGTCCATGGGGGCCAGGTCGTCCCGGCTGGCATATTGAATGTTCTGCAATGAGTCGTAAATATCTTGGTGATACCTTTGACATCCACGGCGGCGGCAAAGATCTCATCTTTCCACACCATGAAAATGAGATTGCCCAGAGTGAAGGAGCCAATGGCAAACCGTTTGTGACCACCTGGATACACCATGGGTTTGTTACCATTCGGGATGAAAAAATGTCTAAATCCCTGGGAAATTTTCTTACTATCAGGGATATTCTCTCTAACTATCATTCAGAGGTCCTGCGTTTTTTTGTTTTTTCAACCCACTATAGAAATCCTCTCGATTTTTCTGAATCCGCAATGCAGGATGCAACAACCGGGCTGGTAAGGCTGTATAAATGTATCGCAGCTGTTGCCGGCCTCGACCCTGCAGCAGGTGACGAACATTCACAGAGCATTATCGATGACAAGGATCGGGAAATTGTCAGTGCCCTCGAAGAACGTTTCCAACAGGCAATGGATAACGATTTTAATACTGCCCAGGCCCAGGGTATCTTTTTCGATACCGCGAAAACAATTAACAGGATTATTAAAAAGCTTCCGACCTCTCCCCTGCCCGCTGATATCACTTTTTTAAAAGATGCCGGCTCTACTCTGAAAAAACTCGGGGACATCATGGGTATTTTACGTGAAGAAGCCGTACATTTCTTAGATATGAGAAAGCAGCGGATGCTTGCTGAAATTGATATTGATGAAGCAACAATTGATGCGCTGGTTGCTGAGCGATTTCAATGTAGAGTGGAAAAAAACTGGGCCAGAAGTGATGAGATACGGGATCAGCTCCTGGAAAAAAATATTGTTCTTAAAGATGGCCCGGATGGAACTGAATGGACTGTTAAGCGAAGTTGAGTAAAAGTGCTCTGAAGTACAATAAGTGAGGAGGATCGCTATGAGACAGCCGGCTGTAGCAGACCGTTTTTATCCAGGCTCCCCCAAAGCCCTTGAGCTTACTATCAATGAGTTGCTGGCCGCAGAACCTGAACAGGAGAAAGAAGAAGCCATAGCTGTAGTCTCCCCCCATGCCGGATATATCTATTCGGGTGAACTTGCCGCAAAAACTCTCAGCAGTGTCAAAATCCCGGAAACGGTCATAATCATCGGCACAAATCATACCGGCGCAGGGGGTCCTGTTGCTCTTTCTACCAGCAGTTGGAATATGCCCCTGGGCCAGGTGCCTGTAGACATTGAAATATCGAATCTTCTACTGGCAGGCTCCTCCCAGATCCAGCAGGAAGAATCTGCACACAGGAATGAACATTCCCTTGAAGTACAGGTGCCATTTCTGCAGCATTTTCAAAAAAATCTCTCAATCGTACCACTGGTCATCTCCCTTATTTCACTTCCCCTCTGCCGGGAGATTGGTGAAACACTGGCCAAAGCGGTAAAACTGTCAGGGAAAAAGGTTCTCCTGATCGCATCAACGGATATGAGCCACTATGAATCAAGAGAGACAGCTGAAAGAAAGGATCGGCTTGCCCTGAAATGTATTGAGGAACTGGAACCGGAAAAACTCTACCAGACCGTACTGGAAAATAAAATTTCCATGTGCGGCTTTATTCCTGTAACGATAACACTCTTTGCCGCCAAAATGCTTGGTGCAACTTCCGCCAGACTGATAGGATATACCGATTCCGGATATGTTTCCGGTGATACTGACCAGGTTGTAGGGTATGCCGGTTTAACCATAAGTTAGAGTCTCTTGGGAGGCAAACGTGTGTATATAAAGACTGCTTCATTTTGCTTGACAGTAAGACATCAATCTTTTATAAAATTGTGACACTTGATCCTGCTGGGGGATGGTCTAATGGTAAGGCAGCGGACTCTGACTCCGCTTATCAAGGTTCGAACCCTTGTCCCCCAGCCAATGACAGAGAGGAACAACATACTTTGATTAAATAATATAATTCACACGTATTCACACATTTTAAAAGGCCCATTCCTCACGTTAGGAAATGGGTCTTTTTGTTTCAGTTACAAGTACCAGTCAAGCCGAAACCATCAGCTGCCCATCAATCAAAAATGATCTGGAAATATTTTTTAACCTGGGAGGTATATTTCAAGTTAGGATATAGTGGAAATATGTTGACTTCTGGCAGACTGGATTTTGTTACGTATATTGTGCGGGAATTTTATCGGGAAGTATCTGAACTTTCGGTTTTGCTGAAACGGTTAAGGTTGCCAATTGAAAATTTTACCATAGGACATAGTGGTGATGTTATCTCTAACCTAATATCAAGAAACTAGATTCTAACTTGTTTTGCACAGTTCAGCCGTTCGGCACAGGTGCCTCTCCCTGTTTTGGCATTGGCCCCACATGGTGACATACTCCGATTAAGACTCAAACAAACCCAACTAACAATATTTTTTGCAGAATAGTTGCAAGCTGTTTCCTTTCCGTCGCAGGGAGTACTGACAATAAATCTTCATTTATTTTATTGATAATTATAAACAGCTTCGGACCTGTTGCATGCCCTTTGTCTGTCAGGAAGATTCGATAGCTACGTCTTGATCGTTCATCGGTGCGGCGTTCAATTAACTGTTTTTTT
>Ga0209633_10001436_pt1 | contig 24488 bp, 22 predicted proteins | sample Cruoilmetagenom1_FD_187290 | JGI IMG/M metagenome (GOLD analysis project Ga0209633, IMG submission 187290) | Oil polluted marine microbial communities from Coal Oil Point, Santa Barbara, California, USA - Sample 1 (SPAdes) (version 2) | ecosystem: Environmental > Aquatic > Marine > Oil seeps ...
AGCAGAACCCCCCGTGTGCGGCATAGTTCGGTGTTCCATATTGTTTGGCAAACAGGCCTGTCAGCGCCTGCATCTGATCGCGGCCGGTAAACATGGCAAATTTCTTCGGATCCGTCTTACGCAGCTTGGCCATGCGTTCTTCCATGATCGAGAAGGCTTCATCCCAGCTGATTTCCTCGAACTGATTATCACCTCGGTCAGCACCCTGTTTACGTCGCAGGGGTTTGGTCAGGCGTGCAGGGGAGTACTGCTTCATGATGCCTGAGGAACCCTTGGCGCAAATGATGCCCTTATTTAAAGGGTGATCTGGATTTCCCTGTATATAACGGACTTCGCCATCGCGTAAGGTGACGCGGATGCCACAACGACAGGCGCACATATAACAGGTAGTGTTTTTGACCTCAATACGATCGCTGTCAGGCTGTTTGATCGGGTCATGTATCGGCTTGGGTGTGCTCATGAATTTTATAACCTAGTAAAATAGTCAGCATACTTTACAGGTAAGTCTGTAGGCATGCCAATAAACAAAATTAAGTATAGTATAAAATAAGTATATTCTAATATAGTCTTGATTAAAAATAAAAATTATTATTTGTTCTTTAAAAACATATATTTATGATGGGTGAAAATTAGCATTTCTTCAATAAGGTAGATTTATGCCCCGCAAAGATAAAACTGTTTTGCTTTCTCTGTATAAATATATATGGTTAGCGTCCCGGTTCAAGTTAGATGCAGTAATTTTTTAAAATTTAACGGAATGAGGGGACTGAAAGCGTCCTTAGCTGATGTTATCTGTCAACGGGTGATATCAGCTAAGGACGTATATATAAGAATTTAGATTTAAGGCCTTTTGGCCAAAACTCATGAGCCACTGTTAACCCAGTGGGATTTTAAAACCGCGGTAAACGTTAGGAGAAAACGAAAATGCCTACATTCGTACGTACCGACAAATGTGACGGCTGTAAAGGTCAGGACAAAACTGCATGCATGTATATCTGTCCACATGATCTGATGAAGCTGGATAAAGATGGTTCTGAAACTGGCCATGCGATGAAAGCCTGGAACCAGGAGCCTGAGCAGTGTTGGGAATGTTATTCTTGTGTCAAGATCTGTCCTCAACAGGCAATCGAATGTCGCCACTATGCAGACATCGTACCTCTTGGTGGTTCTGTACAGCCTTTACGTGGAACTGACTCCATTATGTGGACGATCAAATTCCGTAACGGCAACATGAAGCGCTTCAAGTTCCCGATTCGTACTACAGCTGAAGGTTCTGCTGATCCTCAAGCAGGTCGTCCTAGTGCAAACTCTGGTGATCTGGCTGCATACGACAAGCTGTTCGATAATGATGTTCATTCTTGTGACATGAGCCAGTTTACTAGCTAAGTCATCGACCATCAGCGTTTATAGATAACTAATTTTAAGAATTGAGAGGTATAAACATGTCCGATTATGGATTTGGAAATCCAGAAGTCGTCGAAGAAGAAGTTGATATTCTTCTGATCGGTGGCGGAATGGCAGCTTGTGGTGCAGGCGTAGAAATGATGCGTTATGCAGAAGCAAACGATCTGAACATCAAACTGGTTGATAAAGCAGCAATGGACCGTTCTGGTGCTGTTGCTCAGGGTCTGTCAGCGATCAACACCTACATGGGTGACAACGATCCTTCAGACTACGTTCGCATGGTTAAAACTGACCTTATGGGTATCATCCGTGAAGACCTAGTCTATGACGTAGGTCGTCACGTAGATAGCTCTGTTCACCTGTTCGAAGAATGGGGTCTGCCCATCTGGAAACAACCAGGTGACGAAGACAAGAAACTGACCGAAGGTGGTAAACCAGTACGTTCAGGTAAATGGCAGATCATGATCAACGGCGAATCCTACAAATGGATCGTTGCTGAAGCGGCTAAGAAATCACTGGGTACTGAAAAGATCCAGGAACGTGTCTTCATCGTTAAGCTGGTTAACGACAAGAATGATCCTAAGCGTGTTGCTGGAGCCGTTGGTTTCTCAGTACGTGAAGACAAAGTCTTTGTTTACAAATTCAAGTGTTGTCTGCTGGTTTGTGGTGGTGCGGTTAACGTATTCCGTCCACGTTCAGTCGGTGAAGGTCAGGGTCGTGCCTGGTATCCAGTATGGAATGCCGGTTCTACTTATGCGATGGCTCTCGAAGCTGGCGCGACTGGCACCATGCTTGAAAATCGTTTCGTACCTGCCCGTTTCAAAGACGGTTACGGTCCTGTAGGCGCGTGGTTCCTGTTGTTCAAGGCGAAAGCAATGAATGCTCAGGGCGAAGACTACCAGGTTACCAATGCTCATCTGCTGGAAGAGCATAACTATGGTACTCATGCACACGGTCACGTAATGGGTACTTGCTTACGTAACCACTTAATGATGCATGACATGAAAACAGGTAAGGGTCCTATCTTCATGGATACGCCAACGGCATTAGCCAAGCTGGCTGAAACCATGACACCAAAGGAAATCAAGCATCTGGAAGCAGAAGCCTGGGAAGACTTCCTTGACATGACTATCGGTCAGTGTGGTATCTGGGCGGGTGAAAACATCGAGCCTGATAAAGAAATGTCAGAATTGATGCCTACAGAACCTTACTTGCTGGGTTCACATGCTGGTTGTGCTGGCCTGTGGGTTTCTGGTCCTGAAGATCTGCCTGGTGTTCCAGAGCATTGGAGTTGGGGTCATAACGGCATCAAGTACCGTGGTATGACTACAACTAATGGTCTATTCACAGCCGGTGACGGTGTTGGCGCCTCTGGCCATAAGTTCTCTTCAGGTGCATTCACTGAAGGTCGTTTGTGTGCCAAGTCCATGATCCGTTATGCAATGGACAACAAAGACTACAAACCAGAGCTGGAAGATTCAGTTGAAGACCTGGTTGCAGAAATCTACAAGCCAGTTCGTAACTTCCTTGAGCACAAGGATTACACTACTGCAATCGACGTTAACCCTAACTACATCACTCCTAAGATGCTTCAGTTCCGTCTGCAAAAATGCATGGACGAGTACGTAGCCGGTGTATCCACTTACTATCAGACTAACGCCGCTATGATGGGTGTTGCTGAACGTAAGCTGGGCATGCTGAAGGAAGATGCTGAGAAAATGCGTGCGAAAGACCTGCATGAACTGCTGCGAGCGTGGGAAAACTACCATCGCATCATGGCTGCAGAAGCACACATGAAACACATTCAGTTCCGTGAAGAGACTCGTTATCCGGGTTACTACTATCGTGCCGATTTCCTTGATCTGGACGACAAGAACTGGAATTGCTTTGTTAACTCTACCTATGACCGTAAGACTAAAGAATGGTCATTGGTTAAAGAACCTTATGTTCAGTTGATTAAAAGCGCACATTAATTACCTAGGTAATTGATGTATAAAAACCCGGGTATCTTTGGATACCCGGGTTTTTTTAATTCAGGGGAAAGGAAAAAGATTAAAGATACAAGTTAAGAGCAGATACAAGGGGAAAGATACAAGATAAAAGGGGGCTCTCTGTTTGGCATTGCCTTGTAATAGTAAAGTCCACGATTATCTGACAATTCCCATGATTTCCATCCTGTATCTTGTATCTTGTATCTGCTTTTCCCTTATTGTTAATTCTGATAAAATATGCGGTTCTGAAAGCCTAACAGTAGGTCGAATTAACCTGCAGGACTGAAACAATGAGTGACGACAAGCCCGTAATAGAACCATTCAGTGATGAAAACATCTTTGAGTCGTTTGATCTTCCGTTTAAAACGGCTGTACAACCGCAGCAGTTATCCCTGGATTCAAAGATTTCATTTAGTTGCTATAAAGGGATTAAATGTTTTAACGCCTGTTGCAGCAATATCGATATTACCCTAACGCCTTATGACATCCTTCGGCTGGCGCGCCATTTCGATATGCCAACCTGGAAGGTGCAATTACAGTACACACGTCCTTATGAAATGGATTTCCATGGCATGCCCGGTACAAAGATGCGCCCGGTTGATGGCGGCACTGCCTGTCAGTTTATGACGGAAGAGGGTTGTAGCGTTTATGAAGACAGGCCGACGGCTTGTCGTTACTATCCGTTTGGCACCATGGGTATGCATCGTAAAGGCGCTGAAAAATACGAAGATCTGTATTTTGTTGTCAAAGAAGATCATTGCAAAGGCCATGATGAAGATAATGAGATGACCATTGCTGAATTCCGACAACAGCAAGGTGTGGAGATCTACGATGACATGAACCGAGAGTGGTTGGATATCATCGTCAAGAAACGCTCCGCAGGCCCGACGGTAGGAGCACCTAGCGAGCGCAGTATGCAACTGTTTTCAATGTCCTATGACATGGATGCCTTCCGTCTGTTTACCCAGAGCGATGGTTTTACCAACATGTTCGAAATTGATAGTGAGTTGCGTAAAGGCATCGATGAGGATGATCAGGTATTGGTGGAATTCTGCATGCGCTTCCTTAAACAAGTTCTGTTTGGGGAGCATACTATCAAGCTTAAAGAAGGGGCTGCCAAGCAACGTTATGAAGAGCGCAAGGATGTTATCAAGCAAAAACACGAAGAGAATGTGAAGAAGTATCATGTTCGAGATCCTCAAGAAGGGGCTGAAAAATAGCAATAAAAACGGATGCGATAATTCAGTAGGCGAAGAAAATATATTCTGCTGAGGTGTCAACGTCAGTGTGTCGTAGTAGTGCCGTCACCTACTAGTATCTCAAATGAAATTTATGCTACTCATTTAAAACCAGTTCCACACGACGATTTTGCTTTCTACCGTCATCGCTGTCATTGCTTACTGCGGGCGACACTGGGCCAATGCCGACCGGCGTTAGCCGATTTGCTTGGATCTCATATTTTTTAATCAGCTCATTCGCGACAGCACTCGCCCGTCGCTTGGATAAGTCCATGTTGTGTTTAAAATTCCCCTTGCTATCGGTATGTCCAACGACAAAGGTTTTGACGCCAGCATTTGCTTTTAAATATTTCGCAATGACTTGCATGGAGTCTTTTGATTCTAGCTTCAAAGTGTCTTTATCATGATCAAAAAAAATGCCGTTTAAAACAACTTTCCCTTCCGATTTTAGTGCGTCACTGAGCGCATCGAGATTGAGTGTTACCAGGCCTAGTTCCATCTCCTTGCTTTCCACGACATCTAAAAAGGCATGTATGGCTGCACTATTTTTATACACCATAAAAGTGATATAGGTCACTACGCCCTTGCGTTCGAGCGTACCAGCCCAGAAGCGATAATCAGAACGCTGTTTTGTTGTGTTATAGACGTCGACACCCAGGTAGCGAGCCTTTTTTGCGTGACCACCACCCTGCGCCATGAGAAATTCTTTTGGCATCAAGTGACCGCAAGTTAATTGATTACATGAAAATTTTGTTTTTAAGCCTGATTTTTTAAACGCTTGCTCATAGTTACGCAGTATTTGCAAAGTCGACAATTGCTTTGGCAATCTATACACAATCGTTGTGTATTTTCCTTCTACTGTCTGACTGGGTAATTTTTTATTGGCCAAAGGACCTGTTGGAAATTGATATTCATCAAAATCTGTTACTGAATAACGAGTAATAACTGAGTCAGGATATCTAGATACTAACGGGTGATCTTTTGAATCTTTAGTGTCTTTACTGGGCATGGCGGCCAGGCTGTTTGAGTTTGCGATGAAGGTCGATGCGAGAATTAAATAGATGGCAATATTTTTCATTTTTCTATCCCTGATCATGTTTTAGCCCAATTAACAGACTAAAATTATACCTGTCCGCTTTATAAAACTTGTGATTTTAATCACATAAGGAAAAAGATGGTGAATCCTAGTCCCTTCCTTAATTCAGAAGGCTTGAGTTTTCTAACGGACTCGAAAATACGCTCCAGGCGACGTCCCCAGGCTGCGCCAAAACATGGCAATGAAGGCGCTTGAACTTCGGTAGCCTAGCTCCAGTGCCACTCGTGTGACCGACTGCCCCTGTCCGAGCCGAGCAACAATTTGCTTAACTTCGCTTCGTTGAGTCTTGTTTCACTGGTGACAGGCATTGTCGCGACCCTGCTGGGTGTGCCTGCTGTGTTAACCCCGCTGGCCGAACAAATGGCACACAGCGCGGGATTGCCTGTAAAAACCGTACTGATGACACAGGTGCTGGGCTTTTCCACCACGATATTTCTCTATCAAGCACCACCGTTGGTGAAAAAACCCACCCCACGATCAAACTCAGCCTGTTGCTGGCGGTGGTGACCATCCTGGTATAGCTACCTCTCGATTATTTATGGTGGCGTTATCTGGGTTGGTTATAGGTGATGACCTGCATAAAGTCGACATTTCTTGTAGTAAATTATTGTTAATTTTATCAATTGCTTGTTGCTCTCAAGGATTGTTTTGGATTACCGTTATATATAATAGGGATTGATAAGCATAAATACTCACTTCACATGTTTACCATTTAATCATGGCATCTTGGTAATCAAGGATAATCACAGGATATGCAAAAACAGATAGATGTTCAGGACCTGGAAGTTGATATGTATATATCCCAGGTCGATCGCCCCTGGCTTGAGACTCCATTTAAATTTCAGGGGTTTTTTGTTAAATCCGAAAAGCACATCGAAGAAGTACAGCGTATATGCGAATATGTCTATATCGATGTTATCAAGGGTAAAGATACCGATAAAATCTTGTCATCCAACCGACTTTTCACCTCGCCTCCCAGGCCGAAGCCCTCACGAATCTATATCAATACGACCGAACTGGAAGAGGAAATTGCCGTTGCTGAATCCTTAATGAAGAAGACCAGGGAATGTCTCGATGAGGTTTTTGAAAATATCAGGAACGACAACCAGCTGGATATCCCAAAAATCAAGAAAGTCGTGAGTAGCCTGGTGGATAGTATCGTGCGCAACCCCAATGCGCAGATGTGTTTGGCGCAATTAAAAGACAAAGATGAATACACAGCTCAACACAGTATCAACGTTTGTATTTTAACCATCACCTTTGGAAGGCACCTGGGGATGGCGGAAAACTCACTTAACTTGCTTGGCTTAGGAGCCTTGTTGCATGATATAGGCAAAATAAAAACGCCACTGGAGATTCTTAATAAGGAAGGAAGATTAACTCCTGAAGAATTTGAAGTCATGAAAAGCCACCCCGAACATGGCCAGGAAATTCTTGAGAAAACGGGAGGTGTACCCGACAGTACGATCGATATAGCACTGTCGCATCATGAGCGCCTGTCTGGACAAGGGTATCCTCATGGAAAAATGGTAAATGAGATATCACCCTGGAGCAAGGTCGTCGCTATAGTAGACGTCTATGATGCGATTACCAGTGACCGTTGCTATCATGATGGCATGAGCCCCACTCGCGCGCTGACAAAAATGTATGAATGGCGTATCCGTGATTTTGATCCCGAGCTGCTTGAACAGTTTATACAATGTATCGGCATTTATCCTATTGGCACCATAGTTGAGCTTAGTAGTGGTGAGGTGGGTATTGTCATATCTGTGAATGCTGATCTGCGTTTACGCCCCAAAATATTGCTTGTATTGGATAAAGAGAAGAACCCCTATTTCCCGTCCCGAATTGCCGACCTGTCCGCCTATAATTTCAGTTCAAATGACGATAACTATGGTATAAAAACCGTACTGGAGCCGATGTCCTATAATGTTAACGTCAAGGATCATATGAAAGACATTCAGCAAGCCCAGCGTGTCAACATGGCCCGGTCGACGAAGGAAAAGGAAGGCAGGTAGTCTTCCTTTTCAATTGGTGGTGGATGGGCAAAGTGGCGATAAATAATCATTTCTATCTCGTGAAATTGAAAAATATCAACATTGTCCTCTGCCTATACAGCACGCGCCTGGTTTACATACGTTGCCCGCAGTTATAACCACTATTGCTGGCTTCCCTTACTCCGTTCTTCTAAATGGCCGTGGACGTAAAAACAGTGATAACCGATCCAAAAGAAAAGTACTTTTCCCCGCTCGCCTTCTTTCGAGGGAAATTTTGCCGATGGTGTAGCAGGAAGACTTGTCGTGACAAATCGATTGCGCGCATGGCCTTCGGTGTCATAGCAAAACAGCATGATTCAAACGTCGACAAGGTCGGTTTCGACCTGCATAGCTAGACACTAGCGATCCGTTTTAGACAGTGGCTTTTTTTTGCCTTGTTCCTGGTCAAGGTACTTGTTGCTGAATTTCAAGATTCAGCGCTTGTTTATCCTTGATAGTTACTTCTGGCTGGTTGCTGATCAAATCACCGCTCTGCGTCATGGCATTGCCGGATTTTGAGATGCGTGCACTGACAACGACTTTTTCAAAGTTGGACAGTTTCATCTGCGGCATCATGGCCATGCTGTCATCCAGTTTAAAATCAAATGGCAGATCCTTGACCTGTTTTTTTACAATGGCGAGAGGCATGCGTGGTCCGCTGGTCGCGCGTGCATACACAAAGACTGTGTCTTCGGGGCTGAGCTTGTCCTTGAGTGCATCGATGACACTGACGCGACCCGATATGGCTGCTGTCATGCCAGATGATGCTATCGGTTTTTGTTGTGTTGCTTGAGTGTCAGTCGGTTCCATGCCTGCTCGCTTGCGCGCATCAGCAAGGCTGGCATTGATCATTTCAATGCCCTTGGAGTCAGCAGGTAACTCCTTTTGCAGTATCGTCCAGAACCTGACGGCTTTATCATACTCTTGCTGTTGAAAATGATATGTCCCGGCCAGCCAAAGTGCTTTGGGGTGTTTGGGTTCAAGGGCAAGTGCACGTTTGGTGTATTCATAGGGCCTGCCATCCAGTTTGCCTTTTTGATTGACGGCGGCGATATCGGCATAGTTGGCCCAGACCGAGGGATCATCTTTAACCAGTTGGGTTAATTTCTCCAGGGCCTGTTCTGCTTTTTCAAATTGCTGTACGTGCATATAAGAGCGAGATAGCAGATACCAACCTTTTGCATCCTCGGGATGCTCCTTGAGTCGCTCCTCGAGTTTAACGATCATTTCTTCAACGCTGGGTTGTTCTGCCTGGTCCATTCCCGCAGTTTGTTGGTGAGACGCGTTGGCTTGCTGGGCCGGCTTGGCATCAATCACTTGTGGGCTCCCGAGATAGAAATACAGACCTATAGTGGCTGCCGGGATAATAATGAGCATCGCGATAAGGCTGGGCTGACTGCGTTGGTCATTGAGGTTCTGTGTTTGTTCATTTTCCGGGATATCAACAATGAGCTGTTTTTCCAGGTCCTGTTCCGCTGCGGCGTATTCAGCCTGGTCGACCAGCCCTTCTGCCAGATCATGATCGAGTTCAGCCAGGCGTTGTTTGTAGATGTCGAGATTGATCTGTTTCTGTTCAAGCTTGTTGGACTTGGGCTTGCGTATCAGCGGTGTCAGCACCAGTAGTAGGGCGCCCAGTAACATGAGGGCGGCGATGAGGGAAAAACTAATCATTTTGTTTGTCCTTTGGTTCGGTATTGAGCATTTCCTGAATACGCTGATGCTGGTGTTCATCGATCTCAACGGCAGGGGCATGGATGCGTTTACGTATCTGTATGACCAGGAAGACTAAAGCCAACCCCAGCAAGATAAATGGACCACCCCATAGCAGGTAAGTGCTCTTTTTGACGGGCGGTCGATACAGCACAAAATCGGTAAAACGCTCGACCATAAAGTCCTTGACCTGTTGCTCTGTTTTGCCATCCTGGACCATTTTGTAGACCTTATCGCGCAGGTCCTTGGCAAGGTCGGCATTGGAGCCGGCTATGGTCTGGTTCTGACAAACAGTACAGCGTAATTCATTAATTAATTTATCAAAGCGTTTTTCTTTTACCGGATCATCAAACTGGTAGGTATTGAATGCCGACAGCGCATTAACCGAAGCGATAGATAATAGTATAGTGAAAAAAGCGATGCTGATGGCTTTCATGATTCCTGCTCCAGTTTGTTTATGAGTGGCAGCAATTCATTGTTGATCACTTCAGGGGTGACCGGTCCTATCTGTTTAAAGCGTATAATACCTTTTTTATCGATCAGGAAGGTTTCCGGGACACCGTAGACTCCCCAGTCAATTCCTACCGAGCCTCTTTCATCAAAGGCGCTATTGATATAAGGATTGCCAAAGGATTGTAGCCAGCGAATGGCATCGGTTCGTTGATCTTTATAGTTAAGGCCATAGATGGGTGTTTTGTTGTGCTTGGAAAATTCCACCAGCAAGGGGTGTTCCTGTCGGCAGGCAACACACCAGGAGGCCCAGACATTAAACAGCACGACCTTGCCCAGGAAGTCCTTGTGGCTGACCTTCTGTCCAGGCTGCAGGACAGTCGGTAACTCAAATGGCGGGGAAGCCTTGCCAATCAAGGGTGAGGGTATCTTTTTGGGGTCACGTGTGAGACCAATAGCCAGAAAGACGACCAGGATGATGAATGCAATCAGCGGTAGTAAGGCGCGTAATTTCATGCGGCTTGTACCTTGGGCGTTTCATTGTTGCGCTTCAAACGATAACGCTTATCGCTCAACGCCAGTACACCACCGAAGGCCATGATCAATGTCCCCAGCCAGATCCAGCGAATCAGTGGTTTGTATTGCATACGCACACTCCATTCGCCATTACCTAGCGGTTCGCCCAAGGCAACAAACAAGTCTCGCATGAGGCCGGGGTCAATAGCGGCCTCGGTCATGGGACTGCGCTGGACAACATAAAGTCTTTTTTGTGGCTTAAGCTGTGTATAGGCTTGACCATTCTGAGTGACACTGATGTCACCTTCCTGAGCATGGTAGTTGGGACCCGTAACATCTTTGACTCCATTAAAGTGGAAATCGTATCCACCCATGTGGAGGCTGTCGCCGGGTTTCATGCGGATGTCTTTTTCAACACTGTAGCTGCTGGTGAAGGTCACACCCAGCGCAAAGACAGCGACACCGATATGGGCGAGAAACATGCCATAAAAACTGCGCGGTACCCGTGCCAGTGCTGTTATCTTATTGGGTTTGTTTTTCACCAGTTTGTACAGGTTGAAGAAGCCACTGGCCACCATCCAGGCAAACAGAGCAATCATCATGGCCACTGGCCAGGAGATCGTGCCAAGGATGTAATAGGCGGCAATGCCTGCCAGTAGTGAAAGTATAAACACGTATTTGAGGTCGTTGACCATCCGTGCAACCCCGTCCTGTTTCCAACGTGTTTGTGGGCCGATGGCGGACAGGAACAGGATCGGGATCATCAATGGCACAAAAACAGTCTCGAAGTAGGGAGGGCCAACAGACAATTTCTCGTTAAACATGGCATCGATTAACAAGGGATACAATGTGCCGAATAATATCGTGGCTGTGGCAACGACAAGGATGACATTGTTGGTGAGTAACATCGTCTCACGTGAAAAAAGGCTGAACTTGCCAATGCTTTGTATATTGCCGGCACGGAATGCATACAATAACAACGAGCCGCCAATAACAATACCAAGGAAGATCAGGATAAACACGCCCCTGGCGGGGTCAGTGGCGAAGGCATGTACCGAAGTGAGCACGCCTGATCGAACCAGGAAGGTGCCTAGGAGGCTTAAAGAGAAGGCCATTATGGCGAGCATCACAGTCCAGCTTTTAAACGCGCCGCGTTTTTCTGCCACTGCCAGTGAGTGGATCAGTGCGGTACCGACTAGCCACGGCATGAATGAAGCGTTTTCTACCGGATCCCAGAACCACCAGCCGCCCCAGCCCAGTTCGTAGTAAGCCCACCAGCTACCGAGTGAGATACCGACGGTCAGAAAGGCCCAGGCCATGGTGGTCCAGGGTCTGGACCAGCGTGCCCAGGCGCTGTCCAGTTGTCCGCCCAGTAAGGCGGCAATGGCAAACGCAAAGGCAACGGAGAAGCCGACATAACCCATGTATAACATGGGTGGGTGAATGATCAGGCCGAAGTCCTGCAGTAAGGGATTCAGGTCGCGCCCTTCAACGGCGGCCGGAATCAGGCGATCAAACGGGTTGGAGGTCAACAGCATGAATAAAAGGAAGCCAATACTGATCAGTCCCATGATCCCGAGTACGCGTGCAAGCATGTTCTGTGGCAAGTGCTTACTAAAGATGGTAACAGCAAATGTCCACACACCCAGGATCAACCCCCACAGTAACAAGGAGCCTTCATGCGAACCCCATACAGCAGAAATTCGATATTGTATGGGTAACAGGGTGTTGGAGTTTTTGGCCACATAGGCAACAGAAAAATCGTTAACAATGAAGGCATAGGTCAGACAGATAAAGGAGATCAGTAAAAAAATAAACTGTCCCTGGGCTGCTGGCTTGGCCATCGCCATCCAGCGCACTTTACCTGTCGCTGCGCCTGCGAGAGGAAAAAATGCCTGAGTAATCGCCAAACACAGGGCAAGAATAAGAGCAAAGTGACCAATTTCTGGAATCATTATTTATTGACCTTTTGGCATCTTGTCGATACCGATGGGTTTCATGGCTGCCGCCACTTCAGGTGGCATATAGTTTTCATCATGCTTGGCGAGAACTTCATCCGCGACGAACAAACCATCATTGTTTAGTTTGCCCTGGGCAACAATGCCCTGACCTTCACGAAACAGATCAGGCAAGATGCCTTTATAGGCAATCGTGACTTCCTTGGCATTATCATGAACAACAAAACGCACGGTCAGTCCATCCGCGTCGCGCGTCAGGCTCTTGTCCTTGACCATGCCGCCGACCCTGAACGAACGGTTGGTCGGCGCCTCACCCGCTGAGACCTGGCTTGGAGAAAAAAAGAACATCAGGTTTTTATTAAAAGCCGTCAGGGCCAGTGCGGCAGCTGTGCTGACGCCTAATACAATGAGAGTGACCATCATCAGTCTTCGTTTGCGTGTTGGAGTCATAGTCGTTGTCCTCGTTTTTTCTTTCTGCCTAATTGCTTCAGGAGTTCTCGTTTACGTCTCAATGGCAAAATGTATTGGGCCAGCATGACCACTAGTGCCAGGCCATACGAAACCCATACGTACAGGTAGTAACCATCCATATAAAAAAATTCTGACAGAGTCATAAGCGTTCTTTCTCCTCTTGTACCCATTTGGAGTGAGACTCTCGCTCCAGAATCTCGTTGCGGCTGCGCATTAACAGTACCGTGACATAATAAAATTTAAATGCTGTCGCCATAATCAATAGCGGTATCAACATGCTGGTATCCATGGCCTGCTTGTTTTTCAACAACTGTACCGTGGGCCCCTGATGCAGGGTAAACCACCATTCTACCGAATAATGAATAATAGGAATGTTAACGACGCCCACTATTGCCAGGATCGAAGTGGCACGGGCAGCCGTGCGTTTGTCTTCAAAGGCGGATTGCAAGGCCATGTATCCAAGGTAGAGGAACAGTAACACCAGCTCCGAAGTCAGGCGCGCATCCCATTCCCACCAGGTGCCCCACATGGGTTTGCCCCATAAGGAACCCGTGGCCAGCGCCAGAAAGGTAAAGGCGGCCCCGATCGGGGCGCAGCTGTTCGCCACGACTTCTGATGCCTTGGTTTTCCAGATCATGGAGGCCGCGGCGGATGTTGCCATGACCATGTAGACAAACAAGGACATCCATGCAGCGGGCACATGGATGAATATAATGCGGTAGCTGTCTTTTTGCTGATAGTCGGCAGGCGCTTCCACCAGACCCCAGTACAGGCCCACGACCATCAATATCAGTGTTGGCCAGGCGAACCAGGGTAATAGCTTGCCGCAAAAGAAATAAAAGTTTTTCAGTGATGCCAGTTTGGTGATGGTTTGAAGCATATCCTATCCTATACTTGCACGTAGGGCAGCCGCTGTCGCCAGTGGTGCCAGGGTAATTGAGAGAGCCAGTAATGAAGCGATCAACATCATGTGACCACTGATATCCAGTCCAGCAGTTGAAGCACTGACTGCATTGGCGCCGAAGATCAGCACGGGGACATAAAGAGGTAAGACCAGTAAAGAAATCAGCATACTACCCCGCTTCAGGCCGACTGTTAGGGCACTGCCTATGGCCCCCACCAGGCTTAAAACAGGGGTGCCGAGTAATAATGTCTGCATCAGGATCAAGGTTGCGTCGCCATCCAGATGGAAAAAAGTCGCCAGTAAGGGCGCCAGCAGGATAAGAGGTAATCCAGTGAGCAGCCAGTGTACCGACACCTTGGTAAACACCAGTGCCGCGAACGGGTAGGGTGACAAGGTGAGTTGTTCCAGGCTACCGTCTTCATAATCGGAGCGGAACATACTGTCCAGTGATAACAGGGCGGCCAGTAATGCCACCACCCAGATAATGCCTGGGGCAATTTGTTTCAGGATGGTCGTATCCGGACCGATGCCTAACGGGAACAGGATCGCAGCAAAGACAAAAAACAGCAATGGGTTCATCCATTCGGATTTGTTCCTGGCGGCCAGGGTGAAGTCGCGCCACAATTGGGTTTTCAGGGCATGTTGGCTGTTGTTTATCATGCTGCAATTTTAAGTAGTTTTACTTCTGTGTTTGGTATCATCATGTGGTGGTGTGTCGTTAGTATAATCATTCCACCCGCCTGACAATGTTGATCAAAAATGCCTTCCATTCGCTCCCGGCTGGCGTGATCCAGGGCGGTGAATGGCTCGTCCAGTATCCATAGTTGAGCATCGGTGAGCAGTAATCTTGATAGTGCTATACGGCGCTGTTGTCCTGCCGATAATTTACCAGCATACTCATCTATGAGTTCATCCAGGCCCATTTGTTCCAATACATCTTCAATATTTACATTGGGTTTGAAGCGATTATGGATGGATGAGACCTGCAGGTTTTCTTCGCAGGTCAGATTGCTCTTGAGACCATTATTATGACCAACATAGGCCATGCCCGCATAATATTCGCCGCGGCAGTGCTCAATGTCACGATTTTGCCATAACACAGCGCCTTCGGCAGGTCGGCTGAGCCCACAGAGAATACGCAATAGGCTGGTTTTACCACAGCCATTGGCACCCTCTATCTGGATGAGTTGTCCAGGGAGTAATTCAAAACTTAAATCACGAAAGAGTTCGATTTCACTACGTACACAGGCGAGATGATCTGCTTTCAGGGAACTTGTTACCGATTGTGCCAAATCCATACGAGGGCTATATATTAAGGTGTTAGAAGCTGCTAAGGATAACATGTATTAAGCGTGGGATAAATGACTATAATTACATAAAAAACATATACTTAGATCATTATATTAGAATCGCTTAATATTTTTCGAGGCGATTACATGCCCAGTACGTAAATAACATTATACCTTATCTATTTAAATGTTTTGTGTCTGTCTGAGTTTGCCAGGAATCCAGTATCGATAGCAAGGAGTTTAGGTACAATGAAATGAATTCTGTGAATACGTCCCTACTGAAATAGTGCTTCATACACTACAATAGCTAACATTATAATAACATTTGCTTGAACACTTTCTAACATATGAATGCAGAAGTACTCCAGTGGTTATTTTATGCATTTCCAGTGCTTGCGATTATCCTGTTCGCGATTTATCAATCACGCAAACAAGCCAGAAATAATGCTGTTTTACAGAAGGCCAGAGACGAGGGTTTGTCCGAGCCGATCACGTTGCATCCTGTTATCGAAATTCATAAATGTATAGGATGTGCCTCTTGTATTGCCGCATGCCCGGAAGGCAATGTCCTTGGACTCATCCAGGGTAAATCGCAGCTTATTAATCCTTCGCATTGTATCGGTCATGGCGCCTGCAAGACAGCCTGCCCGGTGGATGCCATCAGTCTGGTGTTTGGCACGCAGGAACGTGGGGTTGACATACCACTGGTCAATCCGAATTTTGAAACCAATGTTCCCGGGCTCTTCATCGCCGGAGAACTGGGTGGTATGGGGCTGATCAGGAATGCTGTAGAGCAGGGGCGCCAGGCCCTTGAGGCATTATCAATCGATATCAACAGCCCAGCCGATTATGACGTTGTGATTATCGGAGCAGGACCCGCAGGATTCGCGGCCACACTGGCGGCCCAACAGAAGGGACTGAAATATCTAACCCTTGAACAGGATAGTCTTGGTGGGACGGTGTTTAATTTTCCGCGCGGAAAGATCGTCATGACCCAGCCCATGCATTTGCCCCAGATGGGTAAAATCAAGATAAAGGAAACTACGAAGGAAGCATTGCTGGACATGTGGCGGGATGTTGAGAAAAAAACAGCGATCAAAATCAATTATCAGGAAAGCATGCAATCAATCAAACCTGTCGAAAATTATTTTGAAATAAAAACAGATCGATCCTCGTACACATCATCTCGAGTATTGCTGGCGATAGGCAGGCGTGGTTCACCGAGGAAACTGGGGATCCCGGGTGAGGACTTGCCCAAGGTGGTATACCGCCTGATTGATTCCGATCAATACAAAGGGCATAAAGTCCTGGTGGTAGGTGGTGGTGATAGCGCATTGGAAGCGGCAGTGAGTATTGCCGAACAGGAGGGCACGACGGTGACTCTATCTTATCGCAGTAATGCATTTTCTCGTGCCAAGGAAAAGAACAGGAAAAAAGTTGAACAGGCACAGCAAGAGGGTCGTTTGCATGTACTGCTTGGTTCCAACGTTAAATTAATTAATGATAAGTCCGTTGAAATTGAGCAGGGGGGCGCTACAGTGCTGATAGATAATGATGCCGTTATTATCAGTGCGGGTGGGATTTTGCCGACCCCCATTTTGAAAGAAGCGGGCATCGAAGTGGAAACCAAATATGGAACCGAATAGGCTGACAAACAGAATTCTTCTGGGCATGCTCTTGCTGCTCTTGGCGGCAAGTGTCTATGCCAATGACATGGCGGCGGTTAATCAGGCCGTGCGCATAAAAGATTTCAACAAGGCATTTCGTATTTGCCATGAACTCGCCAATGCTAATGACAAACAGGCGCAATATAAACTGGCGACATTTTATCGTAATGGTTTGGGCGTAAAGCAAGACAATAAAAAAGCCTTTCAATGGTATCAACGTTCTGCAGAACAGGGATATGTGAAATCACAGTATCAGACAGGCAAAATGTATCACCATGGAATAGGTGTAAAGATGAATCGTGCCCTGGCACGTTCATGGTATACCAGGGCCGCAGAAAAAAATGATCGACGTGCAAAAAAGGCATTATTGTCATTGAAGGGTCAAGCGGGTGGTGTGCAGCCGAAAAAGAATAATGAATCCTTATTTGCTGTAGTCAGGAAGGGCCAGGTTGAAAAAATGGATGCGATGCTGGACAAGCGGGAAGCTATTAATGTGGTGGATAACAATAGAAATGGTTTATTACATCTCGCTATTAAACACCATCAGGATACCATCGCGAAGCGGCTGATTGACAGAAAGATAAATTTGAATAGTCGTAATCAACGGGGAATGACGCCTTTAATGTTGGCCGTTATCAATAATAAACTGTCGTTGGTCAGAGCGTTGGTTGAGTCGGGTGCAAGGCTTCAATTTAAAAACAAAGATGGCAACACGGCCTATAAGTTGGCGGTCAGATACAGACATCGTAATATTTCCAGTTATTTAAAGGCACGCACATCAGTCGACGTGTCGAGTGTAAACCCGTCGACACAGTCTGTGGAAAGAGACAGAAGGGCAAGGCAACAGGATATCCTGTTAAAACAGGGGCCCTATAAAGGCTGGACGCCTCTGATGGTGGCGGCCTGGACGGGTGATCAGATTAGTTTTAATAACTTGATGCGACAATCTGTGGATGTGGATATCACTGATACAGAGGGGTATAGCGCCTTAATGCGTGCAGCGTGGAAGGGTCATGTCGCGATGGTAAAAACCTTGCTGAACAAACAGGCCAGGTTGGATCAGCAAACAAAGCAAGGATTAACTGCATTAATGCTGGTTGCACGAGAGGGGCATGCATCAGTCGTCAGCCAGTTGGTAGCACGCCGAGCTGACACTAACCTGAAGGATCGCATAGGGCAAACAGCCATCATGTTATCGGCGCGTTTTGGACATGAACAAGTAACAAGGGTCTTGTGTCAGATCCAATCAGTTGATGTCAATTTAAGACGCAAGGATGGCCAGACTGTATTGATTATCGCGGCAAGCTACGGACAACGGGATGTGGTTGAGGTGCTGTTGCAATGTGGCGCAGACCCTTTATTGCAGGACAAGCGCCAACAGAATGCGCTCTGGCATGCCTTGTTGTCGGGACATCAGTCAACGGCGCAGTTATTGTTGCACGATAAGACCATGTTGGATGCCTATAACCAGGAAGGCAGTACCTTGTTATCTGTTATGGCTGTCCGGGGGGATGTCGCCAATGTGACTATGTTGCATGCTGCTGGTGCCGATCTTAATCAAGTCACGAAGTCGGGTAACAGTGCGTTAATTATTGCGTCAAAAGCAGGGCATGAAAAACTGGTTGCGTTTTTGATAAAGGAAAAGGCCAATGTCAACATAAGGAATAAATTCGGCAATACCGCACTCATGCAGGCAGCACAAGCAGGCCATCTTGTTATTGTCAAAAAACTGGTCAAGGCCGGTGCCAGGTTGTCGATACGTAATAGTGATAAATATACGGCAATGGAGCTGGCTCAGCAGGCAGGCTATAAAAATATTACTGACTATTTACAATCTCAGGATAAAGGCAAGTGGTTGGGTATTTTTTGAAGATGCTTTTTCAATTCCTGATATAAGTAGTGACAAACTCTTTTCACGTACTGATGGCGCCATCAAGCACACCGGGTGTTAAATTCTGACTGCAGGTAGTTGATGAATAGCCGAACTTTCGCGGGCAGAAATCGTCGTTGCGGGTAAATGGCATTGATGTCCAGTGAGGTGGGTTTGCTGTCAGGTAATAATTCGATCAAACGCCCTTGCTCGATATCTTTTTCGACGAGCCAGTCCGGCGAGGCCGCGATACCCAGTCCGGCGAGTAATGCGCCACGTATTGCATCGGGGTTGTTGGTGCTGAAGTTACCGTTCACTACGATGGTTTCAATGCCTTTATCGCCATAAAAGAACCATTCGTTACGCGTCGTCAGCAGGTTATAGATCAGGCAGTTGTGATCGAGTAGATCCCTTATCGTCCCGGGTGCACCATGCCTGGCAATATATTCGGGACTGGCAACGGTATACCTTTTCATCGTACCGATTTTTTTTGCAATCAGGGTGGAATCGGTTAGGGGTCCAATACGGATGGCGACATCAATGCCTTCTTTGACGAGATCGACATAGTTATCATCCATAAACATATCAAATTTCAGTTCAGGGTACTGTTTCAGGAATGGCCACAAGATCGGTAATATCGCCAGTCTGCTAAATGTAACAGGCGCATTCACTCTTAATTTTCCCGTGGGTAATGATTGCTGCTCCAGCAGCTGGGAATCCATGTCATCCATTTCATCGAGTATTTGACAGCAGCGTTCATAAAACTCCATGCCGATGTCGGTAGGATGTAACTGGCGCGTGCTGCGGTTGATCAATTTGATTCCATAATGAGACTCCAGGGCAGCAATATGCTTGCTGATAGTCGGCTGTGTCAGCCCTGTTTCATTGGCAACAGCTGTAAAACTACCGGTTTCGATGACGCGTCGATAGATGCCCATTGCGCTGATCCTGTCCATATTTCACCCGTTTATTAATTCTTGTGTGGAATAGATGATAGTCATATTAACAATATTATCAAATTTTAATAATTGAATTAGGCTGTATTCTGACGTCTCTGATCTATCTCAGGGGATACCATGAGAAAAATAATGCGTGGTTTTATCGCTGTGATGGTGGGTCTATGCGCCGTGATACAGACGCTTGTTATACAAGCGGGTAGTGAGGATAGTCTGGTGCTGCCACAAATGGATGTCACGGTTGATCAGTTGTCTAATCAATATACCGAAATTAATAGCAAAAAATATAAATTAAGGAACCAAAGGAGTTAGCAATGAGCCCTGAAATATACTGGATGACGTTAAATGTCATATTAACCGCTGTTATGGTCATTCCTTATGCCATCTATCGGACCCGTAAACTGGGTGGTTTGTGGCAGGTTTTTAAAACGCCTTTACCCGGAGATAGTCCATTTGATGATGAATGGGCGCATCGGGCCTACCGTGCACACATGAATGCATTTGAAGGCATTGCTTTATTCTCGCCTCTTGCCATTGCCGTGCACGTAACCGCTATGGGTAATGAAGTAACAGCGATCGCCTGCGCCACATATTTCTGGGCGAGGCTGGTCTATGCGCCGCTATACTATTTTGATGTCCCCGTATTCAAGACAGGATCGTGGTTTGTTGGCTTGATAGCGACACTGGTGTTGGCTTATCAACTACTGGTCTAGCACGATAGCTGTAGATGTAACAGGTGTATGAAGGATCAAAAGTCGGCAATGTAACCCATATTGATAAAGTAGTTGGATTCTTGTCTGGAACCAAAGTTGTCATCAATTTCAGCTTGTTCATAGCCCAGCTCCAGTTCAATTTTCAGGTTTCTTCTGGCGCGATAATCGACCCTGAATGAGGGTCGAATCTTTAGTATTTGAGCACTGTTAGTACGTGACTGATCGTCAACACGCAAACGCGGATTAAAACGCCAGTGTTTTTTGTATGGGAAGCGGCTATTGATCGACAAGGTCAAGGTGTCAGAAGACGCGGTATCCGCATAACGTAAGCCAAATAGTGCTGTATCGCCTTTTTTAAAGATGTTACTGGCGATGATTTGGGCGCCGTAAAAATATTCAATGCCAGTGCTTGGTGTGGCATCTACCCCTCCTGATGCAGGTGTGGATTCCAGATGCGAGGCGGCCAAATCGATACTGAACAGCAAGTCCTCTTTTAAAGCTTTACTTAGCGTACCGCTGACAGACCTGAATACAGCAGTCCGGTCCTGGGCGAGTTGTTTGATTTCGTCTTCAGTGTAAGTCTCTAATAATTTTTCCAATGTTGCATTGGTCTGGGTCGTGCCGGTCTGGCCTTGCAAGGCATTACTGGTCGTCAGTACCGGGCTATTACGGTAGTCAGCCACAAAATTGATAGTGGTTTGATATGGTAGCCTTATATTACTGATGAGTTGGGCAATATTCAGCGAGTTAAATTCGATGTCGTAATCGACCAGGGCAAACAAGGTTGCTTTGGGGTTCAAATAACGTAATTCTGCGCCAACAGCAGTGCGATCATTAATATCGAATGCATCCTGCTGGATAAAGAAAGCACTCGCATTCCAGTACTGCTTGAAGGTGCCCGCATCAATACTCATGCCATAAAAATGCTTGTCGGTTTGAAATTGATTGGTGGAAGATATAACCACAGGAAATCCGGTAACGGCATTAATCTTCCACTCGGGGGATATGCGGTATCCGAATGATGCACCGTCAAAGCGGCCTAACACTCCACCACTACTCCTGGATTGACGCCCGAGACGCGCATTCCATTGCCGTGAGCGATCAGAGGTGTCGACATATAAAGAACTAAGTCGAAACTTGCTCTGGTCGGTTCGTTCCAGGTCGTACTGATAGCTGCCTGCCACTTGTGTGCGTATGTCCAGTTTTTTAGTTCGCTTTCTGGAAGTGAGCGAAACATCGGTGTCCAGTGATGAGTTAGTGACCAGGTCATTGGATGCATCGGTGGTGTCTACATCTCTTCGATAAAACTGGAATACTGTTCCATAGGTCTCCCAGGGGGTTTCTTTCTTTATGGATTTAGCCTTGCGTAATTTTTTGGGTGCCGCTTTACGTGCATGGGTGAGTCCATTCAAACGTTGTAGAACACGATTGCGATATTCTCCTTGCGGGTATTTTTTTAGATAGATGCGATACTCAGCAATGGCATGTGCAATTTGTCTGTTCTTTTCCCGGGCAACACCAATCAACTCATGACCTGCCTCGGTCGATTCGTTTTCCGGCATATTCAACAGTTTGGTTAGTTTTTGTATAGCCCCTCTATAGTTTCCCTCGATAATAAGGTTTTTGGCCTCGGCAAACAGGCGTTGACTTTTAGTGGTCACAATGCCTGATTGAGTTTTTGTTGATTTTTTTTCCCGTCGCGATAATACCAATGGGTGTCCATCTCTTGCCATGGCTTCCAGCCAGGGTTGGATGTATTGTTCTTCCTCGGGTTTTACCCTGTCGATCCAGGCGCGTGGGAAATTGTCTTTTATTGACTTGAGGGTGATTTGTGCGTCATCTTTATTGCGGAAAAATCCCAGGCGTACACGGTTCCATGCGATATTGTCGATCGACGTTTTTGTTGCATAAACGAAATAGGGTTGCAAACTTATTCTGTTTTGATAGGGCCTTAGTTGAATATCGGACCGTGATGAGTTGAGATTGATGACGTATTTAAAATTCTCGCTATTTTCAATGTCCTCACCGCTGGGTTTATGGGTAGCATTAAGCGTTGGTGATGCAGTATTGTTTGTTTTATGTTGTTTAGAGAGTTTTATTGTTAAGGTTTCGGGGTCGTCTTGATTGTCGATAGAATATTGTGTGGCAGACGAAAACAGGAGTGACAACGTTGTTCCTGCCGGATTGTCAGGTTCGTATCGGATGAGTTCCAGGGTATTAGTCTTATCACTGTTATAGCCCAGGCTTTGCGCCTGTGAAACAGCTTCTTGTTGATTGGGTGATCCAGCGACAGGTTGTAATCTGATATCCAGCTGCGTTGCAGATGACGCGGGAAAATGGCTGATATAGCTCATTGATAGCGTAAAGTGAATGCTGATAATAATGTGTGTGGAAGTTTCGTCGATATCGACAGAGTCGATGACAGAACTGCTGGATGCAAAGCAGCTGTTGATTGGACTGACGATTAAAATGAAAAGAATAAAGTACTTGCCAATAGACAGAAGTGTATCTACTAAAGGTTTTTCGAAATAGGGTAATAGTCTAGTGTTCATTGGCTTTGACGGCTGATAGTGAGAATGAATCCACGCAGGTTTTTATGATTCTGAACGCTGATGTCGACAGCTTGATTGAATTCAAGATATATATGTGGGTTAAAACCGGTTTCATAAAACAATTCGAGGTCTTGCAGGAATTTTATTTTTTTGAAAGCGATGGGCCTGTTTTTACGCGGTTGTTTTTTACCCGACTGAACATAAAATCCCAGTAGCATCGTTTTAGTATTGCTATGCGGCGTATGGTATAGATATTGTACGGGTTGATTAAAAAAAAGGTTTATGACTTCCTTGTTTTCATGAGCCTCGGTAGTGACATGGTCAATGAGAGGGTCAGCCTGTAGCTTGAAAGAGCAAGACAGGCATATCAGTATCAATAACACCTTCAATGCCTTGCAGCTTTCCTGTATGGGATACGCGTTCTGTTTCATTGATAAAAATCCCGATTAAAATTCCCTGTCTTTAACAGAATGCTCTCTGTTTCTTGTGTCTTTAATCACGGTTAGCGAGCTGTCTGTATAGATATGGCAGCTACCGGAACAGTTGCGCAGTTCGCTCACGGTATATGTTACGTCTGGGTTTTCATGCTTTTTATGCGGCCCGGATTTGAAGTCACCACTATGGCAGGCAGCGCAGTCTGGTTTATAGCTGGCATTGCTCCAGTTAACGGTTTCATTATTTCCTGTATGGCAGTTGATACAGCTCAATGAAACACCATGATCACCTGGGTAATTCATACTGGTATGTGAAAAAGTAATCGGTGTCCAGTTGGTATTACGATGACAGTCATCGCATTGTCTTGTTGTTACAAAATGGTCGCTGGTCTTGCCGGTCGCGATCTGACCGTTATGGCAGCTGGAACAAGGCGAGGAGACTGATGCATGATCAAAATTTGCCGGTATCCAGGCGTTAGTGGTATGGCAGTCATCGCAGGTATTGTTACTCTGTATATGTGTCGCATTTTTACCTGTGGCGGTTGTGCCGTTATGGCAGGTTGAACAGGTTGCGGTAATATTGGCGTGATCAAAGCGTGCCGGTATCCAGGCATTAGTGGTATGACAGTCATCGCAGGTATTGTTAGTTTGAAGATGCGTCGCATGTTTGCCTGTGGCCGTGGTGCCATTATGGCAGGTTGAACAGGTTGCGGTGATATTGGCGTGATCAAAGCGTGCCGGTATCCAGGCATTAGTGGTATGACAGTCATCGCAGGTATTGTTAGTTTGAAGATGCGTCGCATGTTTGCCCGTGGCCGTGGTGCCATTATGGCAAGTCGAGCAGGAGCCAGTGACATTGCTGTGATCAAAGCGTGCGGGTGTCCAGGCATTAGTGGTATGACAGTCATCACAGGTATTGCTGCTCTGAAGATGCGTGGCATGTTTGCCCGTGGCCGTGGTGCCATTGTGACAGGTGGAACAGGCTGCGGTGATGCTGGAATGATCAAAGCGTGCGGGTACCCACGCGCTGGTACTATGGCAATCATCACAGGTGTTGGTGCTTTGTATGTGGGTCGCGTGTTTGCCCGTGGCGGTCGTGCCGTTATGACAGGTTGAGCAGGAACCAGTCACGTTGCTGTGATCAAAACGTGCGGGAGTCCAGGCGCTAGTGCTGTGGCAGTCGTCACAGGTATTGCTGCTCTGAAGATGCGTAGCATGTTTGCCCCAGGCAGT
>Ga0209633_10001437_pt1 | contig 24484 bp, 23 predicted proteins | sample Cruoilmetagenom1_FD_187290 | JGI IMG/M metagenome (GOLD analysis project Ga0209633, IMG submission 187290) | Oil polluted marine microbial communities from Coal Oil Point, Santa Barbara, California, USA - Sample 1 (SPAdes) (version 2) | ecosystem: Environmental > Aquatic > Marine > Oil seeps ...
AGAGGGGAAAAAGCAAACATTTTCAAAAAAGATTGTAAACTTTCAATAACAAAAAAGTTTTTTTATAAAATTAGCACGATTGATAGTTTTGATAGTAGTTTTACGAGCGGACTCCTAGGTAAAGGAATTACTTCATTTTCAACTTTACTTAAATAAGTAATGCTAATACCTACTATTTTTTCTAAACTTCTTTGTAACATAGTTTTACTTCTAAGTTCTTTTAAATAAGTACCAAATTCTTTAAATTGTTTTTAGTGTTGAGTTGTTTGTCAACACCCATGCATTTATTATATGTTGCGTTGAGTTGTTTGTCAACACCCATTTCCCAACTTCCACGCTTTTTATAATTTTTAATTATAAATCTGATTGATAGTGGATGCTATGTCAATGTCTTTTAATAAAAAGCACTTGTAACAATAAAATGAAATATACATCCTATTTGCAAGGAAAAATAACTTTGTTTTCTTATGCATAATATAAAGTATTATTAGAATTTGTTATTACAAATACATTAACATTTTGAAGAAATTTAAACTCAATTCAAATTGTTAATATCAAATAAAAATGATACAATTTTTAAGAGAGGAGTGATTATTATGCTTAAAGTAACTAATTTAACAAAAAAATATAAAGATATAACTGCAGTTGACAATATCTCGTTTCAAGTTAATAAAGGTGAAATAATAGGTTTACTTGGTCCAAACGGCGCCGGAAAATCTACAACAATAAAATCTATTGTTGGATTATTAAAAGTTACTAGCGGCACTATTCTGATTAACGGAAAAATAAATGATTCAATAGAAGCTAAAAAAGATTTTGCATATATTCCAGAATTTCCAAAATTATATGATAATCTATCAGTTTGGGAACATATTGAATTTATTGCAAAGGCATATAAAATAGAAAATTATAAAGACCAAGCACTTAAATATCTAGAAAAATATGACATGCTTAATAAGAAAAACAAACTTGCTTCCGAACTTTCAAAAGGAATGCAACAAAAAGTTTCAATAATCTGCAACTTAATTATTGATCCAGAAATATATTTTTTTGATGAACCAATGATTGGCCTTGATCCAAAAGCTATAAAAGAAACAAAAAATATCTTTATTGAATTAAAAAATAAAGGTAAATCAGTTTTCATTTCAACTCATTTACTTGATTCAATTGAAAAAATTTGCGATAAAATATTGATTATGAAAGATGGAAAAATAATAACTAAAGGAAGTATTGAAGAATTAAAAGGTTCCAAAGAAATAACTTTGGAAGATTTATTTTTAGAGGCGACGGATAATGGATGAATTAAAAATACTAATTAATAAAGATATTAATCAAGTGAAAAATTACTTCCGTGAATTTAAAGAAAATAAGAAAAAAATGCTTCCTATTCTCTTTTATATTTTATGGTTTATTTTTATGTTAAATTCTCAAAGTGAAACAAATTCTTACTCTATTAATTATTTTAAAAACTTATCATTTGCTATATTAAGTTTTTTACTTATAATCAGCATAACTAATGTCTATTTTGAAAGAACAAGTTATTTTAATATGGCTGATGTGAACTTTCTGTTTACAGCTCCAATTTCACCTAAAACTATATTACTATATTCAATTTTTAAAACAAGCTGGAAACAATTATTAGCAGCTTTATTTATGTTTATATTTTTATCTCCATCGTTAATATCATCCGGAATTCTTTTCCCTGAAATATTATTAGGTGTTGTGGGGTATGCCCTTTTTATATTTTCGCTTGAACCAATATGTTTTATTGCTTCAAAACTTGGAAAAAAATATAATTTAAAAACTATAATAATTATTCTTTTGTTATTATTCATACTTCCAATCACTATTCCAATGATAATAAAAAAATCAATTATTAAAGGTATTGAATCTAATTTAATGAATTTCATTCCTTTAATCGGATGGTCACGTGGTATATTTATGAGTATGTTTAAAATAAATTCGAATTTATTTATATTTATATTTTTACAATTATCATTTATTTTAATAATAAATTTATATATTTTGAAAACTACTTCTAATTATTTTGAAGATATGCTTTCTTCAACTGAAAACAAATCAAAATACATTGAAAATAAAAAAAGAGGAAAAAACAAGTTTCAATTAAAAATGAATTTCAATAAAAACAAGAGTATTTCAATTAAACATAACTATTATGGTAGTAAAGCATTTCACTTTAAAAACAAATTGATTTCCTATAGAAATGACTTTCACTATCTTTTTGGAATCGAAACACTAATATTTCTCATATTAAGTATAGGAGCAATAATCATAAAAAATATTAAATTTTATGATTATAGCCTTATTACATTTTTTACTTATTTAACAATTATTATATTATATATTTATACTCTTTTTTCAATTAACACAAATGGACAAGAAGAACTTGATATGCCGTTCTTCTATTTAATTCCGGATAATAATATAAAAAAAATTATTGCAGTTAATCAATTATCTATTGAAAGAATGATTCTAAACAGTTTAGTTTTATTTATTATTCCATCAATAGTAGATATTAGAAATATTCTCGCATACTTTTTAATGTTTATAATGTTTAATTCAATATATATAGTAATTAAATTTTCAAACATTTTAATAAGATCAATTTTTAGAAAAGAAACAGATTTTACATTAATGCTTCCTTTAATTAAAATTTTTCAACTTTTTTTAATTGCCATCCCTTCGTTAGTGGGAGCTATAATTGGCAGTTTACTAAACAATATAATAAATTTTGATTTGCAAATAGTCATTTTCATTTCAATTTTTTTAACTAATATTTCTATATTATTAATTCAATTGGTTTTAACAGATCTAATAATAAGCAGAATTGAAATTTAGTAAACTTTACTATTATTTGCATTAATTTTGGGTATGTATATAAACGGAAGGAATAATATGAAATTAATAACAATCAAATCATTGGCCATTTATCTATAAACAATAATAAAGAATTAACTCAATTTTTTATTGATGATAAATATATTAATAAATCATATAAAATAGTTAAAAATTTAATTGATTCCAAAACTATACATTCTGCATTAATAAGCACATTTGAAACCGCTACAATAGCAGCATTAATTGAATTTAAAAAAGAAATTTCAATAGAAGCATATCAATTTATTGATACAGAAAAAATAACAATATCAATAGAAAACTATAACAATTTATCATTTAGATACGCAGTTAATGATAATATTGATTTAATTAAAAAACATTTCGATGAACCATTTATGAACTACTATAGTGATTTAATTAAAAACAATTCTCTTTTTGTTGCTTTTAATAATAGTGATTTTTTAGGGATTGGAGAATTTAGAGTTAACGAAATAAATAATAAATATGCAGACATTGGTATGGCAGTAGTTGAAAAACATAGAAAAAATAAAATAGCATCATATATAGTTAATTCTTTAAAGGATCATTGCTATAAAAACAATCTAATACCAACAGCAGGATGTGATTTTACAAATATTGGTTCTAGAAAAACATTAATAAAAATGGGAATGTATCCTATACATAAAATATTACAAATTTCTTTTTAAATACGAGAGGTGATATCATCGATACTCAAAATAAGCTTACTAAAAACAATTTAATTAAAATTCATTCACTTAAGAATTATATTTTGCTTATATCAATGCTTATGTTTTTATTGTCAATTATTATTGATGATAACATTGAAATAAAAATAATGCATTTTTCATTAATAATAATATTGCTTATATTTCAGATTCTTCTTCGTTTCTTTAAAACAAATAATCATTTACCAATAATATATTCAAATGTTTTAATGATTTGGGGTATTTTAAGAACAAATTTATATCCAGAAAGAATGATGACTCATACTCCATTTATAGTAATTGTAATTGCATTATCATTAATTGTAATTTTTTCTAAAAAAACAAGAATTTATTTTTATTTATTAAGTTTTTTCTTTCTTATAATAAATCTATATTTTTTTTCAAAAACTAATTTCATTCAATATTCAATGACATATATTTCAATTTTTCTTATTTCTTATTTAATAAATTCAAATTATTATGATTCATTTATTAAAATACTTGAAAACGAAAAAAATATTATTAATTATCAAAATGATTTAAAAAAAGAAATTTCAAATCGAAATAAAGATTTTCTAGAAATCTCAACAGCTTATTCTGAAATTCTTAATTTTTCTTTAGAATCAAATATTTCCAGTTTTAATAGTGAATATAATTTCTTAAAATCTACTTTTCATCTTTTTTATGATTTAATTAATGAAGCTGATTATGGAAGTATCTATATTATTCAAGATAACAAAGTAAAATATATTGATGCAATTGGCCATAATATAGAAATATTAAAATCATATTCCTACGATGCAAATTATTTTGAACTACCTAATGATAAAATATCAATTATAAATAATATTCAACAAAAATATTTAGCAAATGAAATTATCCCTGAAAATATTATTGCATTTAAAAAAGCAACAAAACCAGTAAATTCAACTTTGATTTTTCAGACAGAAATTGACGAAAATAAAGCAATTGGAATTGCTTTCGATATCAAATCTACAAGTTCTTTAAGTTTTTCTGAATTATCTAAAATTAAAATTGAAGCTTTTAGAAACATTGTCAAATTTTACTATCAAAATGATGAACTATATAAACTAAAAAAATCTATTAATACTGATATCGCTTACTCACTTACTAATCTATTACAAATACACGATAAATACACTAAAGGGCATTCCGAAGAAGTCGCAAATTTAGCAATACTTGTTGGAAAAAATTTAGGATTAAATAATAATGATTTAGAAATATTATTCATTTCAAGCCTTTTACATGATATTGGTAAAACTTTAATTCCAATAGAAATCCTAAATAAGAAAGATCGATTGACTGATTTTGAATTTAATATTATTAAAGAACATCCTGTAATAGGATATGAAGCAACAAAAAATTTAAAATATTTATCTAGTATCTCAAATTATATTCTTTATCATCATGAAAAATATGATGGAACAGGTTATCCAAATGGAATTTCAGGAAAAGAAATTCCGCTTTTTTCAAGAATCATTACAGTTGTTGACTCATACAGTGCAATGACTGCAGAAAGACCATACAGAAACTCTATGGCTAAAGAAGAAGCTATAAAAGAAATTATCAAATGTAAAAATACACATTTTGATCCATTAATAACAGATGTATTTATTAAAATCTTAAATGACAATAAAAATATCTAACCAATAATGATTAGATATTTTTTTATGTTATTTATTATTTATAGCTTCCCAAATTTTTTCAGGAGTTATTGGAAGTTCTTTCATTCTAATTCCAAACGCATTTTTAATTGCATTTGAAATAACTGCAGGAGGTGTATCAATACCTATTTCACCTACAGATTTTGCTCCAAAAGGTCCTGATGGTTCATAGCTTTCAACAAAACTTACATCAAGTTTTCCAATTTCCATTTTTGTTGGTGCTCCATATGTTAAAAATGTATTATTATAAAGAGTCCCTTTTTCACTTCTATCAGCATGTTCAAATAAAGTCATTCCTAAACCTTGAACTAATGCCCCTTCAACTTGAATCTTTGCTAAATTAGGATTTAATGTAACTCCACAATCTATACTTGCCACACATCTTAATACTTTTAATTTTCCAGTATTTTTAGTTATTTCAACTTCACAAGCACATGCCATATATGGAGGTGGTGATTTTACACCATAATATGATTCAGAAGCTACTAGCTGTTGCATATCTTCACCATAATACATTTCATTTGAAAAATCAGCTAAAGTAATTTCTTTATCTTTTGATTTAAAAACTCCGTTTGAATACTGAACTTCTTCAGTTTCTAAAAGTTTTTTAGCTCTATCTTTCATAATTTCAACCATTTTTTTAGCGGTTAAATAAACACTGTTTCCTGATACATAAGTAGTTGATGAAGCATATGCTCCAACATCATAAGGAGTTAAGTCTGTATCTGATGAATAAACAATTATTTTACTAGTATCAATTTCTAGAACTTCTGCAGCAATTTGAGCTAAAACAGTATCTGAACCTGTTCCTAAATCAGTTGCTCCTACTAATAAATTAAAAAAACCATCATCATTTAGTTTAAGAATTGCAGAACCCATATCAATATATGGAATACCTGATCCTTGCATTGCAATAGCTAAACCAACACTTCTTACAGTATTTTCATCAATAACTGTTCTAGGATATAATTTATCCCAATTAATTTTTTCTTTAACTTCAGTAATACATTCTTCCAATTTACAAGATTTAATAATTTGTGCTGTACCTTCTGTACCTTCACCCATTACCTCGAAAATTTTAGATGTTTCTCCTTCTTTTATCATATTAATTCTTCTAAATTCAATTGGATCCATTTTAACAAGTTTTGCCATTTCATCAATTGCAGATTCAAGTGCAAAATTACCTTGAATCGCACCATACCCTCTATAAGCTCCAGCTGGTGTTGTATTTGTATATACAACATCACCAGAAAATTTAACTGCATCAACTTTATTATAAAGTGGTAATGTTTTAGATCCAGCAACCATTAAAACTGTTAACGAATGTTCCCCATAAGCACCTGTATTAGAAAGAATTTTCATTTCTAGTGAATTTATCATTCCGGATTCCATTGCTCCAATTCTTAATTTTATTCTCATTGGATGTCTAGTATTACTTGCAGAAAAAACATCTTTTCTTGAATATATTAATTTACACGGTTTTTTTGTTCTTAAAGTTACAAGACTAACAAAAAATTCTCCATGAATAAATTGTTTACCTCCATAACCTCCACCAATTCTAGGTTTAAAAACTCTAATTTTACTTAAAGGCATATCTAAAGTTTGACCAATTATTCGCCTAACATGAAAAGGTGTCTGAGTTGATGTAACAATATTCAATCTATCCTGTAAATCTAAATATGCATATGCACTATGTGGTTCCATTGCAAGATGAGCTTGAGCTTGCGTATAGTAAACATCCTCATAATAATAATCAGATTTTTTAAACTCTTTTTCAACATCTCCTATTTCCATATGATAGCTTGCTGCAATGTTTTTACTTGCATCTCTTCCAATATCAAATCTTACAGTTCCACAATCTGGATCATGAACTTTTACATTATTCCCTATCGCTTTTTCATAATCAATTACTGGTTTAAATATTTCATAATCAACTTTTATTTTTTTTATTGCTTTATCAACTACCTCTTCATTTATCCCTGCTACAACAGCAACTTCATCACCAATATATCTTACATATTCATCAAGTATTTTTTTATCATAAGGTGATGGTTCTGGCGCACTTTGTCCAGCTCTTGTATATACTTTATCAGGAACATTCTTATGCGTTAATATCAATTCAACACCATTTACTTTTGATGCTGCTAAAGTATTAATATTTCTAATTTTGGCATATGCATAAGGACTTCTAAGCACTTTTACAATAAGAGAATCTTTTGAAGCTAAATCATCTGTATATGCAGGTTTTCCTGTCACTAATCCAATTCCATCAACTTTTGGAATATTCTTATTTACTGACATTTAACTCACCTCCAAATAATTTTTAATTGCTCTAATTTGTCCTTCATATCCACTACATCTACAAATATTGCCAACTAGATAATGTTTTATATTCTCTTCAGTAAATTCAGTTAATTCATTTTCCATTGCAATTATACTCATTATTAAACCAGGCGTACAAAATCCACATTGATCAACGCCTTCATCTAATAAAAATTGCCCGATTTCTCTTGCTTTTTCTTCAACTCCATCAATTGTTATAACTTTTTTATTTTGAATTTTCATAGTAAAATACGAACATGATGGAATAACTTTCCCATCAACAAGTACACTGCAAATACCGCATGATCCTGTATCACAACTCTTTTTTACACTAGTAAATCCAATTTTTCTTAAAGTATCAAGAAGCATTTCTCCAGGTTTTACCATAATTTCATAATTCACATTATTAACATTTAATATAATAGGAATCATTTAAACCAACTCCTTATAAGCTTCTAATAAAAACGTTTTTGCTAAAGCTTTTCTATATTTATCACTTGCTCTAAAATCAGTTTTAAATGATAATTCATCTAAAAGCATTTCACCTGCTTTATCTATATCTTTTTCATTCGTAAGAATTTTACTAGAAAGTTTAGCAAATTTTGCTCTCCCAGGTCTAGCACCAACAGCAATATTAAATCCATCTTTATTTCTTGCAATTGCTAAATTAATTAATGAATATTCTTTATAAGTGCTTTTAAAATATTTAACTACACCATTTTGATTTAAGTCTATAATAATCTCCATTAAAATATCGCTTTTTAAATCACTTTCCATAAATTCACAAATATTCATTGTACCAGCTTTATAAAATTTTAAAGAAACATTAAGTGCAATTAAAGAAGGTAATATATCAGAAAAATTATATTTTCCGCAAACACTTCCACCAATAGTCACAATATTTCTTAATTGTACTCCACCAATTTGTTTTACCATATTTGAAAGCATTCCATTTAATTCATTTACTGCATATTCATTTGTTTCTATTTCACGAAGTTTTGTCATCGCCCCTATTTTTAACAATTTATTTTCTTCAATAATATAATTAAGTCCAAGATTTTCAATATCTATTGCTAAAGGAACTTCTCTTTTTTGAAGTCTTAAATACGCACCACCTGCAATGATTACTGCTTTTTTATTGTTTTTTAATAGTTCATATGCTTCACTTAAAGAGTTAGGTAAAATATAATCTTTTATAATCATTTAAATCTCCTCCTAACTTCATCAATTTCAATAAATCCATTTTCAATATCATTCTTTAAAACATCTGGATCTTTAAGTCCATTTCCAGTAATAACTAAACAAACTTTATCGTTTTTATTTATTTCATTAAGTTCAACCATTTTTTTAAATCCACCATATGTTATTGCTCCTGCAGGTTCTGCAAAAATTCCAGTTGATTTCCCAAGTTCAAAAATAGCTTCCTTAATTTTTATATCACTTACAGTAATAAACTTTCCATTTGAAGCTTCAACATATTTACATGCTTTTATAACATCTCTTGGCATTCCTACAGCTATTGAATCTGCAATTGTTGTTCCTTCAATATCCACTGGAGTATAAGGTCTTCCTTTTTCAAAAGTTCTTTTAACTGCATCAAGTCCTTCAGATTGAACTCCAATTATTTTAGGAATTTTATTTATTAAATTAAGTTTTTTAAATTCATAAAAACCTTTATAAAGAGCACTAACTACTGTCCCATCACCAACACTTACAAATAAGTAATCAATATCTTCATAATTATTTTGTACAATTACTTCAAAGGCTCCAGTTTTTTTACCTTCAAGTAAATATGGATTAATTGCAGAATTTCTTAAATACCATCCTTTTTCAAGTCCAATTTCCATTGATAAATCAAAAGCTCGATCATAATTGCCTTCAATTGCTAAAATTGTAGCTCCTGACACTTCAAGTTGTAATCTTTTACCAATTGGAATTGTATTAGGTACGAAAATATATGTTTTAAGATTTGTACTTGCACTTAACATTGCTAAAGAAGTTGCTGCATTTCCAGTTGATGCACAAAATATTGTATCTTTTTTTTCTTCAATAGCTTTATTAATTGCAATTATACTTGCTCGATCCTTATAAGAAGCACTAAAATTTGTTCCATCATATTTAATTAAAACTTTATTAATTCCAAGTAAATCATTAAACTCAATTAAAGGTGTTGCACCAATATATTCATCAAATCTTGTATGGCTACTTACTGGTAAAAGTTTTTCAAATTGAAACATTCCTTTTTCTTTAGAAAAATCTTCTTTTTTAATATTTAAATTATCATAATCATAGATCACTTCTAAAGTCCCAAATCGTTCACCACAATCAGGACAAAAATAAAAATCTTCTTTTGGTTCATACTCTTTTTCACATGTGATACATTTTAATTTATATTTCATTGACTAAAGCACCCCACTAATTGCTAAAACAGGACATCTTGATTCACAAGTTCCACATTTAATGCATTTTTCATTATTTAATAAAAGCTTGCCATCTTTATATTCCCATGCGAATACAGGGCAAACATCAACACATCTTAAACACATTTTACATTTATCAAAATCAATAACTGGATAATCATTATCTTTTTCATTTCTATCAAGAAGTTTTGTATTTTTTACTTCTTCAATTGAATTAAAATTATATAATTCTAAAACTAATGGTAAATCGTCAAGTATTTTTTTATATAAACTTTTACCGTTAATTAATGCACTTGAAAGCATTTGAACTGAATCAGCACCAGCTAATAAGAATTCTAATACATCAGTTGCATTATTTACTCCACCAGCTGAAATAATAGGAATATCCTTAAAATTATTTCTTAAATCTCTAACCCTTTGAAGTGCATATGGTTTTATTGCAGGTCCTGAGACCCATACTTGTCCATCATCATTTCCAAGTTGTATTTTTCTATTCATAAGATCAATTTTTATTCCAGGACCAACTGAATTTATTGCAACTACTCCAGTAGCTCCTGCATCTAAAATTGTTTTAGTAAAACCTATATAATCTTGAATATGAGGTGATAATTTCATAAATATTGGTTTATCAGTATTTTTTCTTATTGTTTTAACAACTTCACCTAAATCTGATTTAATATAATGTGTTGATATCTCAAACATATCTGCAAATTTATCAAGTTTAGGTATTAAATTATTAAAATCATCAATATTATAACCTACTGATACAATTAAAGGTTTATCTTTCTTTTTAATAATTTCAGGTAAAAATTCATTAATCCATTTTTCAGGTGGATCTTCACTCCACAATTCAGAGTTATAAACCATATCTTTTTCAGCATAAATACATGGTTTTTTAACATCAGCACCTACTGATGAAATAGTTTTAGTTACAAGTGCTCCTGCATTAATTTCATTAAAAAACAAAATATTTTCACTTGTTGAAGTTAATGGTCCACTTGCTGCCATTAAAGGTGATTTTAATTTGAAATTTAATAACTTAGTTTCAAGTTTCATTTTAATCATCTCCAAATTTTAAAAATAATTTTTTAGCTACCTCTTCAGATTTCTTAAATATTTCCTCTTGATTATTTACTTTATAATTAGAAAGTACTTCCTTTCCATTTACAAAAACTTTTTCCGGTCTTAAATTTTCAAAAATTCCAAAAAACACATGATTAAATACATTTTCTTTATTCATTGGTGTTGGATTATTATAATCAATTAATATAAAATCAGCTTTATAATTTTTTCTGATTTTTCCTATTTTAATATTAAGCATTCTATTTACAAGTTCGTACGAATTATTAATAAATGCTTTTAACTTTTCATTACTAATTCCTACGGGTGAATCTATACTTTTTTTAATCATTAAATTCAAATTATAAATTTCTTTAGCAACATTTGACCCTAAACCATCAGTCCCAACTATTATTTTTAAATCTTTTAAAAGATCATAATTAAATATTCCAACATTATTATTAATGTTAGAAGATGGATTAAGTGCAATAAAAACATCTTTTTCTTTTAAAATTTCCGATTCATTTTTATCAATATGAACACAATGTGCTAATATTGAATTTTTATTAATTAATTTAAAATCATCAAATCTTTTTATTATTGATTTAGAATATTTATTAAAAGAATCTATTTCATCCTCATCACTTTCAGCAACATGTACATGAATTGGAAAATCAGAAATATTTTCACTAATTTTTCTTAAACTTTCATCAGATAAACTCATTGATGCATGCATTCCAAACATACCAGTAAAAAATTCATTTTTTTCTTTTAAAAATAAATTGTTTTCATCAATACATTTTTCGATATCAAATCTATCTGAAGTCTCAAATGCTAAAATTATTCTCATTTTTAATTCATCGACAATTGATTTTTTTATAGTTTTAAGTGAATTTTCAATTTTACCACTTGCATGATGATCAATTAATGTTGTAACACCATTTTTTAAACTTTCAATTCCATAAACTAACGAACTATAATAAATTTCATCTTCAGTCAATTCTTTATCAAATTTCCACCATAACATCTCTAATATATCTTTAAATGTTTTAGGATTAAAATTTAATGATAATCCTCTAAAAAGTGTAGAATAAATATGTGTATGACCATTTACAAGTCCAGGTAAAATCAATTTTCCTTTGCCATCAATAACTTGACCATCAAATTTAAAATGTTCCATTTTCCCTACTTCAATAATATTTTCTTTGTAAATCACATATCCGTTTTCAATGTAATTATCATAATCATATATTTTAACATTCTTTATCGCCTTCATATTTTCTCCTTATGAATTTTCCTTTTGAATTTCCAATATACTCATAATTATCTACTATCAATTCACCACGTAAAATTGTTTTTTCAACTTTTCCTTTTAATTTTATTCCTTCATACGCACTATAATCTGAATTAGAATGCCCTGAATTTACAACAAAATCTTTATTAGGATCAAATACAATTAAATCAGCATCAGTATATAATTCAATCGCGCCTTTATTTGGATAAAGTCCAAATAATTTTGCTGGATTTTTAGTGAATTTATCAATGATTTTTTCACCAAATAAGTTATACATCAATGAAAATGAAAATTCTATAGACCCTAAACCCTTAGGGATTTTAGAGATTTCTTTATATTTTCTTTTATCTTCTTTAGTAAAAGAACAATGATCTGTTGAAAGAACACAAATATTATCAATGTTTTGTTTTAATAATTTTTTTTCTTCTATAGTTCTTAATGGAGGAGCAAGTAAAAACAATTCCGCATTTTCTCTGTCATAATATGTTTTATCTAAATAAAAATACTGTGGGCAACTTTCAAAAAAAACATGTTCCCTTAAAGTTTTTTTAAAATTTTTATTCAATTTTTCAATTGTGCTCCCACAAGTAGTATGCACAAAATAAACTTTAGCATCTTTAATTTCAGCTACCGCTGATATTTCAAGCATTTGTAAATATTCTGCTGATGAAGAACGTGAATCTTCATATTCAAATACATTTTTAGGTTCATAAATTAATTCGTTTTTTTCAGCATGAATTAATACTAAAATCTCCTTATCAATTAACTTAAATAATTTTTCAAACGAAATTTTTCTATTTGATTCCTTATAAGTTGTAAATACTTTTATTGAAGGAAGACCAATTTTTTTAGTGTCAACTATTAATCTTTTTACATCCCCTTGGAAATTTCCAATTGTTGTATGAAATGAATAATCAACTAAACTATCTTTAGCTAAATTCATTCTTTTATTAAAACTATCTTCAAGTTCATCATTCTCATTTATTGGATCTAGAAAATCTATAAATGTAGTAATTCCACCCAAGGCAGCAATCATGCTGCCTCTTTGGAAATCATCTCTAGAACTAAATTCACCTAAATCTAAATCAAAATGAACATGAGAATCGATTAATCCAGGCATTATAAGTTTATCTGAACAATCAATAATTTTCCCCGAATCAAGTTTTTTTGCAGTAATTCTAGCTATTTTATCATTTTCAATATAAATATCTTTTTTAACAAAGGAACCATCCAAATAAACTTTTCCATTTATTAAAGACATATCATACATTTTATCAAATCCCCATTATTTCATTTAAACTTTCTTTATGTTCTTCTTTATATTTAGTTACAAGCTCATTAATTTTTTCAACTTCATTTGCTTTTTTCTCCCAATAATCTTGATATTTTTGTTCATTTAACTCTTCTACAGTTTTACCTTGTTGTTCAACCCATGTATAATATTTCAAATTATGCCATCTTTTTCTATTATCTCTATCACCTTCAAAGAAATAAGATGGTTCTAAATATTTAAATATTCTTTCATATCTGCTCATCGCCATTTCACGAGTTAATTCACCAAATTCATCAGTCATATCTTTCATAACTGAATTATATCTATCTATACTATCAGTAGCTATAACCATAACATTTTCATTTTCTTTTAAATCATAATATTTCGCAGTTTTAATAGCACCAATAATATTTGCAATTGTAGAAATTCCCATTTTATCTGAAATAAAATCAATTAATTCAGGATCAACAAACTCTTTTAAATAATCTTTTCCAACTTCATTTGTAAATACTTGAAGCATTTTTTTACAATCCATATCGTCAATCTGAACAACACCATCATTATTCATAACATTATGAATCCAAGTTACATGTTTATCTCCAATACCTTGAATATCATGTCCACCATAACCATTTAACGATAAAGTAGGGCATTGTATTGGTTCTCCTGCTACAATTTTTACATTAGGAAAATATTTTTTAACTCTATCACCTGCAGCAATTGTACCTGCAGAACCAACAGTTAATACAACTGCAGCTATTCCGTTATTTCCAATATTTTCTTCTCCTACAAGTTCAACCATAGTATTACCTGTTACATATTCATGAAATCTATAATTACCAAATGCTTCAAATTGATTTAATACTTTGACGATTTCAGGATTTTCAGCTTTTAACTCTTTTGATTTATCATATATTTCCTTAACATTTGATTCACAACCCGGTGTTCTAATTACACTTCCACCATAAGATTCAATTACTTCAAATCTTTCATTACTCATTAACTCAGGTAAAATTACTAATGAATCATATTTCATTCTAGAACTAACCCATGCTCCACCAATTCCATAATTGCCTGTTGAAGGCCAAATTAATTTATTTACATTTGGATCTACTTCTCCAGTAATAGCTTTTTCCATAAGTACTGAATATGTTGGACCTACTTTATGACTTCCAGATGGAAAATCATTAGCATACATAACAACAATGTTTGCTTTTACACCGGTTAATTCAGGAGGTAAAACAAAATAATAAATTTTATCATGTTCATCTCTCCAGTTAATATTGTAAAGATTAATTGGATGAAGCGGATCTTCATCTTTCATTTTAAAAGCTCTTTCTCTTATTTTTCTATCAACTTTCCATGGGTGAAGCATTTCTTCATAATTTGGACCAATAACTGTAGCTCTTTTCATATTCTCCCCCTATAATGTCAATGCCATTACTGCTTTTGCAGTATGTAATCTATTTTCAGCTTCTGTATAAACAACAGACGCTTTACCATCAATAACACTATCTTCAACTTCATTTCCTCTATCAGCAGGAAGCGCATGCATATAAATTACATCTTCATCTGCTAAAGACATCATTTTTTCAGTACATTTCCAATCTTTAAATTTAGTAATATCCACATTTTCTTCTTTTGATGACCATGATCCCCAATTTTTAGGAATTACTACATCAGCATCTGTAAATGCTTCTTCAATATTATGTGAAATTTTAAAAGAACCATTACTATCCTTAGCATTTTTTCTTGCTTCTTCAATTACCCAATCCGGCATTTCAAATCCTTTTGGATATGCAAGTGTAACATCCATTGAATATCTAGTAAATAATAGAGCTTGAGTTAATGGAACACTGATTGGCTTTTTATGACTTTCAGCATAAGCCCAAATAATTGAAACTTTTAAATGTTTTGTTTCTTTTTTTAACTCTTTAATAGTCATTAAATCTGTAATTCCTTGCATAGGGTGATATAAATCACATTGTAAATTCATTACAGGAGTTGAAGAATATTTTGCCATTTCATTAATATATTTATTACCTTTTCCCCAGTCACAATATCTACAAGCAAGACCATGTCCAAAACTTGATAAAATAGTTCCTGTATCTTTTGCAACCTCACCATGAGAAACTTGCATTGTTGAAGTATCTAAAAAATTAGCATGTCCACCTAATTGAAAAACACCAGCTTCCATTGAATTTCTTGTTCTAGTAGATTGTTCAAAAAACATTAAAAATATTGTTTTATATTGTAGATAAGGAGTAAACTCACCTATTGCAAATTTTCTTTTTAAATCAAAAGATACATCAAGTAAAGTATCAATTTCCTCTTTTGACCAATCTCTTAAAGTAATAAAATTTTTTCCTTTTAACTTAGTTTTCATTGTTCCTCCCTCTTAACAAATTCAGGTATTAATGCATAAACTTGCATTGCTTTATAAAGTTCATCTTTGAATGTTTTTTCATTTGGTGCATGTGCTTCATCTTCATGTCCAGGTCCAAAACCAATACAAGGAATACCATATCTTCCCATAATTGCTACCCCATTTGTTGAAAAAGTCCATTTATCTAATTTTGTTTTTTCATTAAATAAATATTCATATGATTTAACTACACCTTTGCATAAATTATGATTTTCATCAATAGTCCAAGTTGGGAAATAGCTATCAACATCCGGCTTATATCCTGTATAAGATTCTCTTGTATATCTATAAAGTTCAACTTTTGCATTTACTTTTTTTACACTTTCAAGATCTCTAATTTCTTTTAATGCACTTTCTTCATTTTCTCCTTGAGTAAGTCTTCTATCTATTGAAATATAACATTTATCCGCAACAGCACATCTTGAAGGAGAAGTATGAAAAATCTCAGAAACAACTAAAGTACCTTTTCCTAAAAAAGCATCATATTTTAAATGTTCATTTAATTTTTCAAGTTCTGTTAAAATTGGAGCCATTTTATAAATTGCATTATCTCCTCTTTCAGGTGCAGAACCATGAGCTGATACTCCATTAGTTGTTACTTTAATTTCCATTCTTCCACGATGACCTCTATAAACATTTAAACTTGTTGGTTCTGTTATAACAACAAATTCTGGTTCAATTACTTTTTCATCTAAAATATATTTCCAACAAAGTCCATCACAATCTTCTTCTTGAGCAGTTCCAGTAATCCAAATTGTATAATCCCTTGCTAAATCTAAATCTTTAATAATTTTACCTGCATAAACAATTGATGCAAATCCACCTTCTTGATCAGAAGTACCTCTTCCAACTATAATTTCATCATTCTCCATTCCTTCAAACGGATCATAATTCCAATTATCTATTACACCTACATCAACAGTATCAATATGTCCATCCATTGCAATTACACGTTTGCCATTACCAATTCTACCTAAAATGTTCCCAAAACCATCAATCTTAATCTCATCATAATTAAGTTTTTCCATTTCCTCTTTTATTCTTAATACAACTTCTTTTTCATTAGTACTAGTTGATGGTATTTTTACCATATCCCTTAAAAATTTAAATAAATCTTCTTTATAAAAATCTGCTCTCTCTTTAACTTTTTCTTTTAAATTCAATTTATTCTCCCATTCTAATAAATGTATATTCTTTTGAATTAAGTTCATATTTTTCAATAAATTCGTTTATTAATTCTTCTCTTACAGTTACATACATCTCTACTCCTGATTTAATAGCTTTTACAATCTCTTCATGAAATAATTTTCCTTCAATTTCAAGCTGTCCTACTTCATCAACAACAAGAATTTTATTTTTATCAATTCCTCTTAAAATTATTTCTTTTCCTTTTTTAATACCTTCTTCTATAATAATAAATTTATCAAGTTTTCTTCCTTCTCGAGACATATCTGTAGTAATAAATTCAAATTTTTCCTTAGTTTCAATATCAATTAAATCATAACCATAAAATTTACCATTTTCATCAAAGAGTTTTGATTCTAAAAATCCATTAAAAAATTTTGAATCTTCTACTAAATATTTTAAGTAACTAGTTTTACCTGAATCTCTGTCGCCCGTGATTATTTTTATCATTCTATCACTCCTAAATTTTTAATATTCTCTACGTTATATTTCACTGTTTGTATTTGTGCTAAAATTGCTATTGCTATTTCAGGTGGTGTAGCTCCACCAATATTAAGTCCAATTGGACTATATATTTTTTTAGGTTTCTTTCCTGTTTCTTTTGCTAATTTTTTAAGTAAATCATTTATTTTTTTATCAGATGCTAACATTCCAAGATATTTAAATTCAATATTCTTATTAATTAAATTCTTTAAAATTTCATAATCTACATTATGTGAACCAGTTGCAATAATAATATAGTCACTTTTATTAAATTCATAATCAATCATATTTTTATGATCTTCATGATAGATATAATCGAAATCAAAATTCGGATTATATTTATCAATTATATGAAGTTTATAATCAAGTCCTTCTGACTTTCTACAAATTTCTTTTCCAACATTTCCAGAACCTCCAAAAATAAATAAATTATCTTTCGGTTCAAAATACTCAAAAAATATTTTTGTAGTACCACCACATATCATTTCAGCTTGTACATTTTCTTCTTTAAGCCTTCTACTTGATAAATTAAAAAGAACCAATTGGTTTTTTCTTGTTTTAAAAATTTCCTTGCATTTTTCAATGATTAAAAGTTCTAAATCACCACCGGCAATAGTACCATATCTTTTATAATTTTCATCAAGCATTAATTTTCCGCCGGTTTCCAAAGGACCTTCACCATCTTTTTCAACGACAGTAGCTAATACTACTTTTTCTCCATTTTCTATTATTTTATTAAGAACTCTAATTATACTCATACTCTCAACCTACAATATAAATTGAATGCCAACAGCTAAAAATAAAGCTATAAATCCAAAATTAGGATTTAACTTCAATTCTTTTTTAATACCCAATTTAATAGTTAAATAAATTAATACACTATTAATCATTGATTCAATAAATACAAAATTAATAAATCTAAATGCTCCACCTTTTAAATAGTAAACAGCATTTGCTGACTTAAATTCAACTAATAATAATATTATAAAACTTGCTCTCCAAACAAAAGATGAAGAAACTATTTTCATAACATTGATATTTGTTTCTTTATTTAATAATACATATACTAATATTCCTTGCATAAGAATCATTAACACAGGATTAAGTGCTTTTACAAACATCGGATTTGGCATAAATAAATTCACTGATTTAATAAGTGCTGCAATTAATGAAACATATAAAATACTTGCTTTATTATCATTCTCTTTTTCAGCTCTTTTCATAAAATATGCACCTATTGGGAACATTATCATTCCTGATATTGGAAAGAAAATCCAATGTAATGCATATCCTAATGTAGCTTCAATAAATCCCCACATACTACCATATAAAATATTTGTTTTAATATTATTTTTCATTTAAAGCCTCCTTCAAAAATTTGTGTAAAATCTTAATTGCAGTTTCTTCTCTATACCTTTTAGTTGATCGTTTATCATTATCTCCATAAAGCAAATCTTGATATTCATTAAGAACTGTATATATTAAACCTTCTGCTTCTGAAACAGATTTATTTATTATTTTCTCTTCAATATATCTATCTCTAATTGATTTATTATTAATAGCTCCAAATGCAACTCTAAAATCATTAACAATATTATTTTCAATATTCATAGTACATGAAACAGATAATTTTGAAAGAGTGTCACCATGTCTTGATCCAACTTTATAAAACATATTTATATCATATTCTTTCTTAGGAATAATTACTTGATATAAAAGTTCACCTTTTCTTAAATCTGTTTGATATTTACCTTTAATAAAATCAGACATTTTTCTAATTCGTTTTTCATTTTTACTTCTTAATTCTACTCTTGCATCTAGTAAAAATAATACAGGTAATGTATCTCCAACTTTTGCAGCATTTGCTACATTCCCACCAATTGTAGCCATATTTCTAATTGAAGGGTTAGCCATAGTAATAATTGACTTTTTTAAAATTTCAGGTACTTCAGGATTTTCATATACATCTCTAAGCGAATTACAGCTTTTAATATAAATATAATCATCGTCAGATTCAATTCCATTAAGTTCTTTTAAATCATTTATAAACATAACAGGTTTCACAAATTTCCTACTTGCACCATGCCATTGTCTTTTTCTAATCATTAAATCTGTGCCACCTGCAAATAACCAATAATTATCATTTCCTAATTCTCCTAAACAATCTTCTAAATCTATAGGGATGTAAGATTTGACTTCCATAATCCACCTCCCTCTTTTACAGAGAGTTGAACTGCTTCAATAATAGTTTGATAACCTGTACAGCGACAAATGTTTCCAGATAATCCTTCTTTTATTTCTTCAACACTAGGGTTAGAAATATTCTTAAGTAAATTTTCAGTTGCCATTATCATTCCAGGAGTGCAGAATCCGCATTGAACTGCTCCTGCTTCCAAAAATCCTTTTTCAATTACTTCAAATTCTTTAGTTTTTTTGAAACCTTCTATACTCATTACTCTTTTATTAATTACATTCGCCATTGGCACCATGCAAGAATTAACTAAAATATCATTTATAAAAACTACACATGCACCACATTCTCCTTCAGAACATCCTTCTTTAACTCCAGTCAATTTAAAATCTTCTCTTAAAACATCAAGAAGTCTTCTGACTGGATCAGTAATAATTGAAACATCCTCTCCATTTAAATTAAATTTAATTTCTATCTGCATATTCTTTCACCTCCAAAATATACTCAGGCGTTACTGGAACTTTAAAAAATTCTTTATTAACTGCATTTTCAATTGCACTTGCTATTGCAGGTGGAATTCCAACTAATGTTAATTCTCCAACTCCTTTAGCTCCATATGGCCCATCATCATATTCGTTAATAACTAAATCAAATTCCATATTTGGTATATCTTTTATTGTTGGTACAGAATAAGCTTCAAAATTGTTCTGTTCAATTTTTCCGTTTTTACTAGTCATATTTTCCATCATACCCATGCCCATACCTTGAATTATTCCACCATGAATTTGTCCTTCAACAAGTTTAATATCGATTGGATATCCAATATCATAAACTCCATATATATTTTTAACTGTAACATCATAAGTAATTTTATCAACTAAAACTTCTGCAACATTTCCTGACCATGAATAAGACATATATGCATTCCCTTGAAAAGTTTCTGGATCCCAAACTAAATAATCAGGCGCTTTAAAATTTTCTTCAACAATAAATTCTTCTTCATTAAATCTTTCTTTAACTTTTTCTGCAGCTTTATATAATAATCTTCCAACAACCATTGTTGTCCTTGAAGCTACAGTAGGTCCTGAATCCGGTACATATTTTGTATCAGGATTATTATAAATTACATCTTCAATATCAATATCTATCACAGATGCAACGATTTTAGGTAATGCTGTTTTTGCACCTTGACCCATCTCAACATTTGCTATTAAAATTTCTACAGTATTATTTTTATTTTTCTTTAATTTTACTTTTGCTTTAATATGTTCAGCTTCACCATCGCCTGTAAAACCACCACCATGTGGAATAAATGATACACCAATACCATAATAATAATCTTCAGAATCTAATAATTTCATTTTATTTTTATAATCAGATAATTTTTCAAGTTTATCTGCTACTTCATCTAATTTAATTTCTTCAACATAAACACCATTTGTTACAGTTTTTTGACCTTGTTTTACAAAATGAGCTTTCTTAAATTCAAATGGATCAATTTTTAATTTAGTTGCTACTTGATTAAAATGTTGTTCAAGAGCAAACATTGTTTGAGGTGCTCCAAATCCTCTAAATGCTCCAGTGAATACATTATTTGTTGCATAAACTGTTCCTTTAACCTTAGCATTTTCAATTTGATATGCTCCATTTAAAGTAAATAATGCTCTTTGCAGTACTACATCAGAAAGCCCAATATATGGTCCCGCATCTAATTCTACATTAATATCTATTCCAATAATTTTATTCTTTTCAACATAACTTTTTATAAATACTTTAGAAGGATGTCTTTTAGTTGTGTACATTATATCTTCACGTCTATCAAAAATTAATCTTACAGGTTTTTTAATTTTTAAAGTTGCTGCTGCCACTTGGCAAGCCATCAATGAAGGATATTCTTCCTTTCCACCAAATGCTCCACCAGTATCAGCTTGAATAACTCTAGTATTTAATCCATTATATCCAGTAGCATGCATTAATGCATTTTTCACATAATATGGACATTGCATAGATCCATAAACAATTAATTCACCGTCTTTATAATCTCCAACAGCACCTTGTTTTTCCATATATAATTGTTCTTGATATGTTGTTTCATATATTCCATCAAATATTTCACAATCATTTAAAGAAGAAATATCTCCAATTGAAAATTCATGAGAAGTAAATTCATTATTCTCTTTTTCAATTATCGTAACATTATTAGCTTTCGCTTCTTCCATCGAATATACTGAAGGAAGTTCTTCATATATAACTTTAGTATGATTAATAATGTCAATAATTACATCCTTATTTTGTCCAACTATTAATGAAATTGGTTCACCAATATAATTCACTTGATCTTTTGCAAATATTGGCATATCAACTTCAATCATTTTCACTTCATTTCTTAATATATCGTTTTTATCGACTATATGGTAATTTTCAGGCATTTCAGGATATATTATTTCTTTAATTATTGCTCTACTTACTTCACTTCTCAAAGTTCGTGCATAATACAAATTCTCAAATTCCAAATCCTCTAAATACTTATTTTCACCTCGAATTTTTTCTTTCCCATCCGTCCTAACTTTTCTAGTGTCAATTCTCATTTTTTATACTCCTTGATACATTCAAATAATCCTTAAGTGTATCCACATCCATCAATACACCGTTGTCAACAACGTTCACATACTCTACTTTTTTGCTCTTAACAAAATCTTTTAAAGTTAAATAATTTGAATTTTCTGTTATTTCACCAAGTAATTTGCCATCAATAACTATTGGATGGCCCGCATGATAATTAAAGCTTGGTATAATAACATCTCCTTTATTCTGTAACAATTTTTCAATAGTACTTTCCTTCACGTTTGGATAATCACCCGGCATAAAAAGAAGTCTATCACATTTGATATTATTTATACCCAATTTTACTGAACTAAACATTCCATCTTCATAATTTTCATTATAAATAATTTCAATAAAATCGTATTTTTTTAGTATTTTTCTGATTACTAAATGATTATATCCAACCACAACATATACTTTTTCACAAAAAGGTTTAAAACTCAATACTGCTTTTTCAATCATAGTTAAACCAGAAAATTCATATGTCATTTTATAGCCTTTAGCTCTTGAAGATAATCCTGCTGCTACAATTAATCCATAAATCATCTTAAACTCCCTTTTTATCACTTGTTATATATATTATAACAAATATTTCTGAATTTTCAGACAATTTTAATGATTATTTGTAAAACTTTAACAACTAAAAATAAAAAGTACTTAATCCAGTAAAACATAGAATAAAGTACTTAAAAAATTAATCAATATAATTTTTAATTATTTCAATAAATATCTTTCCATAACTATCGTATTTTTTCTCTCCAACTCCTTTTATTTCCATAAATGCTTCTTTTGTTATAGGTTTGAAATATGCTAATTCCTCAAAAGTATTGTTATGAAATATAACATATGGTGGTACACCTCTTTTTCCAGCTATTTCTTTACGTTTAATTGTAAATAATTCAAATAAATCTTTATCATAATCATAATCTGTTTTCCGTTTAATAGATGATTTCTTTTTATCTTTTATATTCACTCTTTCTTTTCTAATAAATATTTTTTCTTCACCTTTAAGTATTTTTCTAGAAGAAGCAGATAATTTCAAAACAGGATATTGATCTGTTGTCATTACAATATAACTTCTCGCGATTAAATTCATTATTAATTCCCTAAGTCCACCTTGCGAATAATCAGTAATAATTCCATAAGTAGAAACTTTATCTAAATTTCTACTTATAATTTTTTTATCTTTTGAACCTCTTAATACTTGAATAATTACATTAACGCCAAATCGTTCTTTAGTTCTATATATACATGAAAGTATTTTTTGAGATTCGATAGTCATATCTACAAATTCAGAATCATTTAAACAATTTCCACAATTATCACATTTCTCATTTTCTGTATCTTCACCAAAATAATTTAATATTTCTTTTCTTAAACAATTATTAGTATGACAAAAATTTACTAATTTCTGCAAATTTTCATTCTGTATTTGTCTTCTTTCTTCGTTCATAATATTTTGTGAAATTATATATTTTTGTTTTACAATATCGGATGGCGAATACATAAGTAGGCAATCACTTTTCTTTCCATCTCTACCTGCTCTACCCGCTTCTTGATAATAACTCTCCATATTTTTAGGCATATTATAGTGAATAACAAATCTAACATCAGGTTTATCTATTCCCATTCCAAATGCATTAGTTGCAACTATAATATTAATTTCATCAAACATAAATTTATCTTGAATTTCATTTCTACTTTGAGTATCCATTCCACCATGATAATGATTTGCTTTAAATCCATCTTTTTTCAATTTATTACTTAAAGATTCCACTACTTTTCTCGTAGAACAATAAATAATACCAGAACCCTCAGTAAATTTATTATTTAAATAATCTTTAAGATATCTATATTTATCATTTGGCTTAATAACTTTATAAAAAAGATTTTCTCTATCAAATCCAGTAATTAATTCATAAGGATTCTTTAACTTTAATAAATTACTGGATTTGATAG
>Ga0209633_10001438_pt1 | contig 24469 bp, 15 predicted proteins | sample Cruoilmetagenom1_FD_187290 | JGI IMG/M metagenome (GOLD analysis project Ga0209633, IMG submission 187290) | Oil polluted marine microbial communities from Coal Oil Point, Santa Barbara, California, USA - Sample 1 (SPAdes) (version 2) | ecosystem: Environmental > Aquatic > Marine > Oil seeps ...
ATTAGGAAAAATACCACCAGTAAAATACGCCGAAATTAATTCTAATAGAGCTAGCTCTATTAGAATTAAAAACAATAAATTTGATAATATTAGAAATTTGAACAGTACTAATTAAGGGAAGCTTACAAGAATAGTTGCCTTTTTTTGCATTCTCATTGGCTAATTCTAGCATTTCATCAGATAGGTCAACTCCTATAACTTTTCCATTATTCTTAACTAATGATGAGACAATAAAGGCATCAAACCCAGCTCCTGAACCTAAATCTATAACAGTTTCTCCGTTTTGTATATTAGCAAGTGCTGAAGGATTGCCACAACCAACTCCTAAATTTGAACCTTTTGGAACAGAGTTTAATATTTCTTCTGAATATCCAATTGTTTTGCCAACTTCATTGGCATTATCACTTGGATCGCAGCAGGCAAATAATTTTGACATTAATCCACTTTTTGTTGATCTAGCTAATTCCCCATAACTTTCTACTACGGATTCCTTTACTGATTTTTCCATTTTATTTTTTCTTAAATTATTAATAAAACAAAGGTCAATAAGATATTTTGTTAGACACTTGATCTAGGTCAAGTTCGAGATATTTTATTTCTAATCCTACTTAAAGTCTCGGGTGCGATTTGCAAGTAAGAAGCTAAAAGGTTTAACGGAAGACGTTGAAGAAGTTCTTTTTCATTATTTAATATTTGAAGATATCGATCAGTTGCAGATAAATCTTTCAGGAACCTACTATGTGATTCTGAAATAATGAATTCGTTTTCTGCTGCCAATCTACCTACTTGTTGCCAAAAAAGGTCTTTTTTAAATAACTTTTGAAGAGATTCATAAGAAAGGATAATCAACTTAGATTCTTCAATTGCTTCAATAGCCAAATCACTTTCTTGTTGAGTTATTAGACTCTTGTAAGAAGTTGTGATTGAATTTTCTCTACAAAAACAACTGGTAATTTGCTTTCCATCATTAAGATAATATTGTCTTAATAATCCGCTTTCAATAAAAGCTATATTTCTAGCTGTTTTACCTTGTTGTAGTAAATAATCTCCCGATTTTACAATCTTCTCTGAAAGAAAAGGAAATGCATTTTCGAAAGCACTAGGTGTGTAGTGTGGAAATTGCTGTAAATATTTATTAAATGCTTCCATTTTTACTGCCAAAGTGTGTATAGTTAGTTGCGTTGGCTAGAACTAAGTTAGCAAAAGAAAACGAACCAGAGGAAATTCCGAAAGATTTTCCGAGTACACACAGATCGAGCAATTGGTTATACAGGTCTTTGTTGGCAACTGGCTTTATTCCCGATATTTAATTTTTTCATTTTCAAATACTCAAATATTCTATCAACAGGTTCAAGATATTCTTGTTAAAATACTGAATAACAATAGCTTAAATAGGTTTGAGGCGTTGTTTTTTAGTAAATTGAATTTGTTTTTTTATTGGTTTCAGCCCTTGATTCGTATTTAGTATTCAGTCACAAATATCTGAGTGAACTTTACGTGAATTTTTCAATATCCCAATTCCTCCAATTGCAAATTATAATCGTATTGTAAATCTTCATGGAGTACACTAACTTTTTTCTTAATAGAAAGCATTTGACGTTCATAAAGGTTACTTAATGTTATATTTCTATGAATTGACGGTTTTAATTCATTTAAGCGTTCACAGAAATAGAGTAGAAGCTCAACTTCGGTTGTTTTCTTAAGCGAGTAACGACTGTAAACTCTAATTTGTCTTAGAATCTTTCTAATCGTTTTCTTCATATAGAAATAACTATCAGAATTAATGCCTTCAAACAAATCGTCTAAGGTAGATTTTACACTTGCAATGTATCCATCTTCATCATGAGATTCAAATAGCAAATAGGTGAGTAGTGCTTTGTTCTCTTTTTTGAATTTTCCTAAACGCAAACACAATTCCAAAAGTTCTTCTTGGGACAGATGTTTTAATTCTTTTTTAATAGTGACAATAGATTCAATCTTCATGTTACAAATTTACGATTCCCCTTTTAATAGGTTAATACTTACAGTTGCTAATTCGCTATCAGGAAATTTAGCAAAATGATTATCATCTGGTACAAGACCAACTTTTTTCGCCATGGCTCTAAACACATCAACTTCTAAAATATATTGATCGCTATAACCATGTGTGGCATCATAAGCTGTTGCAGCTGTTTTACCTATGTTTTTAGCAGTTAATTTTGGATTTATAGTATGTAATTCTATAATTAACAACCCAAATTTTTCGACATATGGCTTCCATTTCTGTAAGTGTTCTAATAACGACGCTTCAACGTTATTGTTTGTTAGTCGTTTTCCTTTTGAAGCATAAGCTCCTGAAGATTGACTAATAAAGTCGTAATTCTGTTTTGGTCCTTCCCAAATACGATTGTGATCTAAGAACGTTCGTACGTTTAGTAAATCATTTAACTCTATGTTGTAATCCTCTTTTAAATCGTTAGCCAATAAATCTGGCCTTCCAATATCTCCCCAAATAACTTTAGCCCAAATATCTGCTTTTATAAGATTTGCTCTGGTAATGCCTAATGCCGCTTTATTAAAATCTGCACCAACTAAAAGTAAAGGATGCTCATCTAATAATTTGCCACGTAAGGTTTGCTGGTCTATAACATTAAAAATATGTTCTATAAAAGCGCCATTACCACAGCCCATATCTAAAATACCCTTGGGCTGTTCATCTATTGGTTTGTTAAATAAATTAATGATGACTTTATCTATCACTTTAAAATAAGTAGAATGAGCACCACCACTTCCCCAAACATTCATTTTTCTATGCACATGTTTTTCGGTATCGTTTGGTGATGCCGTTTGTAGTACTAAAGGATTTCCAAAAATGAGTTCATTTAGTTGTAAAAAAGTTGGAATATAAGATACGGTTACACCATAAGCACTTGCTCGTTTAGCAAAGAACAAGCCTTTATCTGTAAATTGATAGGTGTTTTTCTTTTTATTAAACCATCCCAAATGCGATAAGAAATCTAATATTTTTTTAAAACTTTCGGGATTTTTATGATATTCCTCAGCTGTAAAAGAAGCTTCCATAAAATATTTATGAAACAAACCATTTACACCCAACAATACAATAATTGGTCCTGCTATAACACCTTCAATATGTTTTAAAATTTGAAATTCTATTGAATTTTCGTCAGATAGATCTAATCCAAAATTGTTTTCAAACTTTTTGAAAATACGCTCTAATACAATAAATGCATCTGTACTAATTGTTTTTTCTTCAGCAAAGCTATCGGAATATTTTAAAAGATTTACGGCATCCTCATATAAGTGAACTAATGGAAATGCTTTACTTGAATTGCCATTAGTAGCATAAGTTATGCAGTCTGTAGAATTATCTATGTGTTGCTCTAACCAACCTTGAGAGCAGAGCACATGTAATGCTACATTAAGATAACCTTCATTAGCGTTAAAGATTTTTGTTAAATTTGATAAGCTAACTTCTTTATGTTTTAGCAGGTAAACTAAAACTGCTTTTTTGTGAAGTGAATAAGCTGAAGTCGCTGTCGCAATACCATCTAAATGCCTAAAAATGGTACTCCTTAATTTTGATTTATCGGATTTAGTGAGCATATAAAATTGGTTTGGACTTAAAGATAAAAAAACCATCAGGTTAGTGATGGCGTTTAAGTTAAAAATATTATTTCGAAGTTATCGCAGTTTCGGATAATCCTCAGGACTTAACTCATGCATCACATCATAAATCGCTTCAAAAATGTCTTCTACAGATGGTTTTGAGAAATAATCGCCATCAGTTCCGTAAGCTGGTCTGTGTGGTTTGGCTGCTAATGTTTTTGGTTGACTGTCTAAATACTGAAATGCACTTTGCGTATTCAAAATTTCATTTAGAATATATGCTGATGCTCCGCCTTTAACATCTTCATCAATTACCATTACTCTGTTGGTTTTAGCAATACTCTTAACGATATCATGATTTAAATCGAATGGTAATAAAGACTGTACGTCAATAATTTCAGCATCTATACCAACGACTTGTAATTCTTTTGCTGCTTGTTCTACCAAACGCAATGTAGAACCATAAGATACCAAAGTAATATCGTCACCTTCTCTAACGGTTTCTACAACACCAAGAGGTGTTTTAAATTTGCCAATATTGTTAGGTAATTTTTCTTTTAGTCGGTAACCGTTTAAACATTCTACGACTAAGGCTGGTTCGTCGCTTTCTAACAATGTGTTGTAAAAACCAGCGGCTTTAGTCATATTTCTTGGTACTAAAACATGAATACCTCTAATAAGATTTAAAACGCCTCCCATTTGTGAGCCAGAATGCCAAATACCTTCTAGTCTATGACCACGTGTTCTTATAATTAATGGTGCTTTTTGGCGACCTTTAGTTCTGTATTGTAGGGTTGCCAAATCATCGCTCATTATTTGAAGTGCATACATTATGTAATCTAAATACTGAATTTCTGCAATAGGTCGTAAGCCTCGCATTGCCATTCCAATACCTTGACCAATTATGGTCGCTTCTCTAATACCAGTATCAGAAATTCTAAGTTCTCCGTACTTTTCTTGAAGGCCCTCTAATCCTTGATTTACATCTCCAATATAACCAGCATCTTCTCCAAAAATTAAGGTCTCTGGATAGTTACTGAAAATGGCATCAAAATTTTCTCTTAAAACCACACGTCCATCCACATCTTCTGCATTAACATCGTAAGTTGGCGTTACTGCTGTTTGATTTAAGGCGTTTTGTTGTGATTCGCTATGTAAATGTGAACTGTATTTAGGTTGAATTTTAGCGATATAGTTGTTTATCCAATCTTGAAGAGTCGCTTTTTCTGAAGACGATTCTGAAACCACATAACGTAATGCTTTACGAGTAGCAGACAATAAATCGCGTCGCAATGGTTCATCTATAGTTTCTAAATCATTTTTTAACTTTCGTATAAAGACACCATTTGGACTTGAAGAAGCTAAATTTTCTAATAAACTAAGTGCTTCTTTGCTTTCATTTATAATAGGATTAATAAAAGCTGCCCAAGCTGCTTTTTTACCTTCTCTAACTTCTTTTTTAATACTACGTTCTATGGCTATTAACTCATCGTCTGTTGCAATATTATTTTCAATAATCCATTTACGCATTTGTGTATTACAATCGTATTCTGCTTCCCAAGCTAAACGGTCATTATTTTTGTAACGCTCATGAGATCCAGATGTTGAGTGACCTTGCGGTTGTGTTAATTCTTGTACGTGGATCATTACAGGCACATGTTCTTTTCTAGAAATTTGTGCAGCACGTTGGTATGTATCCATTAATTCAGGATAATTCCAACCGTCAACTCTAAAAATCTCGTAACCTTTATCGTTTTCGTCGCGTTGAAAACCTTTTAATATTTCTGATATATTTTCTTTTGTTGTTTGGTGTCTCGCATGTACTGAAATCCCGTAATTGTCATCCCAAATACTAATTATCATTGGGACTTGTAAAACACCAGCAGCATTTATAGTTTCAAAGAATAAGCCTTCGCTTGTACTAGCATTACCAATAGTTCCCCAAGCAATTTCATTACCTTGTTTAGAAAAATTTGTGGTATCAATACCTTCTACTTGTCTATATATTTTTGAAGCTTGTGCTAAACCTAAAAGTCTAGGCATTTGTCCTGCCGTAGGAGAAATATCTGCGCTTGAATTTTTTTGCTCTGTGAGGTTTTTCCAGTTACCATTAGCATCTAAACTATGTGTTGCAAAATGACCTCCCATTTGCCTGCCAGCAGACATTGGTTCGTCCTTTAAATCTGTATTGGCATATAATCCTGCAAAAAACTGCTCAATAGTCAATTCTCCAATAGCCATCATAAAAGTTTGATCTCTGTAGTAACCAGATCTAAAATCGCCATTTTCAAAGGCTTTTGCCCAAGCAATTTGCGGAATTTCTTTTCCGTCTCCAAAAATGCCAAACTTTGCTTTACCTGTTAAAACTTCCCTACGACCCAATAAACTACATTCACGACTAGTCACAGCAAGTTTATAATCGTTTAAGACTTCAATTTTAAAATCTTCAAATGTTATCTCTGTTTTGGTGTTAGGGTTTGTCTTCATGTAGGTATTGTTTCAGTATTGCGAAAGTACAAAAAATTAAAATTTTATACAACAGCAAAATCTTCAATAATTTTAAGTTATTCTCAGTAAAATATTGATTTAAATAAGAATACTTTAAATTAAATTCAATTATTAACTTTTCAATAAGAATTTGTTAATGAGCTTATCTTGACTTTTTGCCTATAATCATAACCTTGTTATACCATCAGGAAATAGCTGAAATATGCGTGTTGCACTTATTACTTGAATTTACAAAAAACAAAAAGCAAAAAATTGTTTAATACCATCTCCTTCTAAAAAGACCTAGAAGAACTTGCGGATCTACAGTGAACATAAATCGGATACGTTGGTCGTAATTTTGCTCTCCAACTTCCCAGCCTAAGTTAGAATACATTGGGAAGTAGATTTCAAAATAATCTTCAACAAGAATTAATCTAATACCAGAATCATAAACAAATTTTGCGCTATGATGTTTGTTTTTTACTATACCAGCATCTCCATAAGCTTGAATATAACGCCAAATTGAAGTACTAAAATTAGCTGTAGTCATCCATTGATTGGCAAAAGGTGTTTCTAGTTGTGATTTAAAACCTCCTTCTGCAATTATAATTTGCTGACTAAATAATCCTGCGGTTTCCGAGCGTCCTAAATAATTAAAATCAAAAAGATAATCCTCAGGTCTGTCTAATGCAAAACTAAAATAATCAGAATTTAAGTCGGTATTATTATCTAAAAAGAAACCTGCAAAAAATCTAAAGTTGATGTTTCGGTTGCTTTTAGTTAGTTTTCTAAATTCATAATTAAAAGAGAGTTTACTAAATTTATCTGCAAACTGAACATCTGTACTAAACTTAGAATAATTAATAACTCCAGGATTTGAGTGTGTATATCTTAAATTAAAGACTCCGTAATCTGGTTCATCTAAAATCACTGTTGCATCCTCACCAAGTTCTCTTTTAATACTTACATATCTGGCTGTAATATTATCTATTTGATTGGATCTAAAATCAGAATCATCTCTAAAACTAAAAGAAATTTTTGGGCGTATTCTTGTGAAAAAAGCATCATCAGCAAAGGATTGATAACCTGCTGAGATACCATAAGTAATGTTAAATAGGTTCTTGTTTTCAATATTGTGTGTGTAAAATATAGAGGTAGAACCTGTAAGAGATCTCGATTTTGTAGCGTATTGAGGCGAAAAACGATAGTTTAACCGTTTTCTTAATAGTGTTTTATTATAGATCTTTGTGCCCAATGTTAAGCCATCATAAATATTATTAAATTCTACCAAAGGCATTAAGAAAACTTGATTGTAATTAGGATCTTCAATATCTTTAAATAATCTAAACTGTAAAGGTTTGTCATTTAGAAATGAGCCTTTTACAGCTTTGTAGTTGTCACGCTGATTAAACTCTGGTATGACGTTATCATAATCTAAAACAAACTTTTCCGTACTATCTTTTGGCAATGTAATTGTTTTTGTATCTTTTATGTTTTCTACCCAAAACTTACCTATAACAGAATCGTTTTTCAACTTAAAAAGTGAAATAGGCATAGCGTTATCACGTTTGTTTTTTATGATTAATTTTAAAGAATCTTCGCTTTGTTCGACTGAAGTGATTTTAAAATCTATTTTCTTTCTTGTATTAACATAATCTGTAAAAAACCAATTGATATCTTTTGAAGTTTTAGACTTAATAAAGCTTTCAAAATCAGCAATTGTAACCGATTTTAATTGATTGGTTTGTAAAAACTCAGTAATGAGTTGTGGTAAGTTAATATCTTCAGTAAATTGATCTAAGTAGTTAAGACCAACACCAGCTTTGTATTTTCCGGCTATATTGGCATTAAACTTTGTTAAGGAGTCTTTGGAAGTAGTTAAAGGCTGATCTTTGTTTTTTCTTGCAATCTCCATAGAATACAAAAAGTACTGAAAGTTAAACTTTAAGTCTGCTGCATGAAAAGCTCTAATGCCCCAAATATCTGCTAAAGTTCCTATGAGCTTCATATCTGGATAATTGTCTTCAACATATTTTATTAAATAATAGATTTGAAGACCTTCACTTAACCAATGCTCTTTTCTTGGGTTTAATAATAGGATATTATCTATATATTTTTTTAACGCCGTTTTTACAAGTTTTAATTCATATTGAAAATCATTAGGAAAAGGACGAAAAAAAGCTGGTAACTGATTAAGTCCATAAAGCTGATTTTTTTTATAATCAATGTCGGATACCAATAATTGTCTATGCGGATAATCACCAAGATTTTCCGATAGATATTTTGTGATTTTATCAGTTAATAGTGCTTTGGCAGGACCACGCAATCCTTTTTCACTGATGCTAGAAATTAGAATAAAATCATCTGTCTGTACAAAGTTATATGGTGGGAATTTATGAAGTGATAAATACGAATCAATACGGTCCTTACCAGTAAGTATAGTGGTTTGCGATTTCTTGTCATTACCTGTATTTACTGTATTAAAGTCTAACTCAGAAGTAACTTTATAATTTCTAGGATGTGTAATACTCAACCTTATATCTGATTTAGGAACAAATAAATCGTCTAAATTTTTATTACTATAATACTGCCATTTCCCATTATAAATTGCAGGTGTAATGTACCAATATTTTAAATCGAAATCATTAGTTTTAGTGATGCCATAACCTGTAAAAGTAGCATCTGGTATTAAAAGTTGATAGTTGAGGTTTATGGTGTAAGATTCATTTGGTCGTAAAGGATTTTCTAAAACAACTTTAATAACATCTGGATGTGCTTTTAAGCGATTGTATTCTAAAGGCGTATTTTTTTCATTTTTAATTGAAGTTATAACCGTAAATCCACGTTGTTCACTTTTAGCTAAATGGAATTTAGTACTAAATTGCTCTTCAAAGCGTTTGGCTAATGGTGTGGATTTTGTAGAATAACTATGGTTCCAATCATTGAGGTAAATTTCTTTTAATGTAGCGTTAGATTCATTTTTATAAACAATGGTTTGCGATATTGTAATAGTTTTGGTTTCTACATTTACAATAGCATTAATATCCATAGCATTTTGAGCTACAATTGTGTAGCCAAAAACAATAAAAAGTGTTGCTATAATTAAGGTTTTGTTCAATTAGAGATAATGAATTTTATAGGATTAAAATTGCGATTTGGAACGGTTAAATAAAAAAGTCCATTGTTTAAATCTGTAACATCGAAGCGTTGTTTTGTATCAGAATTCATCTGAAGCGTTTTTACTTTTTGACCTAAGCTATTATAAATATCTAAACGTTCATTATACAAAATAATATCATCAACATTTATGATGAGACTATGATTAATAATCGTAGTATCTAAACGAATACGAGATACAATTTCAAAATCTTCTACACTTAAAAAAGTGGCATCTGTTTCTAATGACAACGTAACGGGAAGATGATCGCTAAAATTGTGTAAATGATTTCTTAATACAGACGAAAATTGAGAGCCTGTGGTTTCACAATCCGAAGAATTAATAGATCGATTATAACAGGAGGTCAATCCGTTATTACCATAAACTTGATAAGAGCCAGAAGTATAAGTCACATTTGCTGTGCTTATCATGTTTTCAGACGTTAAAATAAAGTCGAAACGATCGTCAAAACCTCCTGTAGAACCTCCTAATCCGTTTTGCGTGCGTGTAGATTGTGTAAACACACCAACATAATTAGTGTTATTATGCCAACTACCAACTTGGTTTGCTGGATCTACAAACGCAATATTGTTGCTATCGCTTATTAAGGTTTGAAAAGCAGTTTCACTTGCTGTATATACATTTAAGTCACCACCCAATAAAACATTGGTGTCTGCTGGTAAGGTTTCTAAATAAACTTCTAAATCCTGGACCATTTCAAAACGTCTTTGTGCATTTGAAGCTCCGCTTGATGCTTTTAAATGCGTAACAATTACATATATTTCAATAGGATCTGTAGCCTGATCTATTGTTTTTAATTGAATGCGATATACATTGAAATCCCTTAAATAAGTAGGTACAATAATCTCTTCTTCTATGCTGAATTTTGTACTGTCGTAATAAAGCAAATTCTGCAAATCGTTTTGATTACCTCCAGAATCATCAGAAGTATTAGATACATAAGTCGCCATTTCAAAGCTTGAATTGATAGCAGACTTCGCCGTATTTAAAACATCAATCGCTCCAGTGATATTATTAAGCTCGCATACTAAAAATAAATCGGGCTGATAATCAGATAGAATAAAAGACAAATCATCTATACGATTTGGAACTGCGTTTTCTAACGGATAGTTAAGTAAATTATAAAACATCACTTTTACGGTTTCTTGCGCAGAACCGTAAAAAAAAGTGAATAGCATTACTGTTAAAAAACCTAAAAATTTCTTTTTCATGTGTTGATGCTTATTTTTTCTAAAAGGACACATGCTGTTCGCAATTAATCATATTCTTAAGTGATACAAATTTTATAAGCTCGTTTCATAGCATTGAACAAAAATTGTGGTTTTCTTAGAAATTAGGACTAAGATCGTACTCTTTGTAAAAGTCGTTTAGAATTTCTATAACTTCATCTCCAGTATCAACAAGGTGAATGAGGTCTAAATCTTTAGCACTAATATTTCCAGCATCTAATAAGGTTGTTTTTACCCAATCCATCAAACCTCCCCAAAAATCTTTTCCTACTAAAATAATAGGAAACGATTCAATTTTGTGTGTTTGAATTAAGGTAATAGCTTCAAAAAGTTCATCTAAAGTTCCAAAACCTCCAGGCATTACTACGAAGCCTTGCGAGTATTTTACAAACATTACTTTTCTTACGAAGAAATAATCAAAATCTAAACTCTTGTTTCTATCTATGTAAGGGTTATCGTGTTGCTCAAATGGCAATTCTATATTTAGTCCTACAGAAGTTCCACCTGCAAGATGTGCTCCTTTGTTTCCAGCTTCCATAATTCCTGGCCCACCACCTGTAATAACACCATAACCTTGATCTACAATTTTACTAGCAACTTCTTCGGCTAACTTGTAATATTTATGATCTGGTTTTGTTCTTGCAGATCCAAAAATAGAAACGCAAGGTCCTATTTTACTCAGTTTTTCATAACCATTTACAAACTCTCCCATGATTTTAAAAATCGCCCAAGAGTCGTTTGTTTTTATTTCATTCCAACGTTTATTCTTTGTTTCGCTTCTCATATGATTCTATGTTCTGTATTCTAAATTTTTATCTACTGTCTATTTTTAGGAAAATTTGTCAATTCGAGTGAATCTTACTCATTTTTATGAGTAAGATTTGTATCAAGAATAAATTTTTCCACTTCGAAACTTGTTCTCGATACAATTTTCTTTGACTTCGACTGCGCTCAGCCTGACAGAAAATAACTCGAACTGACGTTTCGTTTTCACAACTTGCTAATATAATTCTTTTAATAGCACTTAAACAAAAAGAATAATATATTATTAACTCAATTCTTTTTTCAAGAATTTAGCTGTATAGCTTTTTTTATCCTTTATAATTTGCTCTGGCGTGCCTTTAGCAACTACGTTTCCGCCACCTTTTCCACCTTCGTAACCAATATCTATAATATAATCAACGGTTTTAATCACATCGAGATTGTGTTCAATAATTAAAACGGTATTCCCTTTGTCTGCTAATTTGTTGAGTACTTTCATAAGCACTCTAATATCTTCAAAATGCAAACCTGTTGTAGGTTCATCTAGAATATAAAAAGTATTACCAGTATCGCGCTTACTTAATTCCGTAGCTAGTTTAATACGTTGTGCTTCTCCACCAGAAAGTGTAGTACTTTGTTGCCCTAAAGTGATATAACCCAAACCAACATCTTTGATGGTAATGAGCTTTCTGTGAATTTTTGGAATAAGCTCAAAGAAACCTACAGCTTCTTCAATCGTCATATTTAACACATCGCTAATAGATTTTCCTTTATAACGAATCTCTAAAGTTTCACGATTAAAGCGTTTGCCTTGGCAAGTTTCACATTCTACATATACATCTGGTAGAAAATTCATTTCAATAACTCGCAATCCACCTCCTTGGCAGGTTTCGCAACGTCCTCCTTTTACATTAAAACTAAAACGACCTGGTTTGTAACCACGAATCATTGCTTCTGGAATCTTAGAAAACAAACTTCTAATTTCATCAAAAGTCTTTGTGTAAGTTGCAGGATTACTTCTTGGTGTACGTCCAATAGGCGATTGGTTAATATCAATCACTTTATCTAAATGTTCCAACCCTTTTATACTTTTGTAAGGCATTGGTTTTTTCACGCCATTAAAATAATACGCATTAAGAATAGGATAGAGGGTCTCGTTAATTAAGGTCGATTTACCACTTCCTGAAACTCCAGTCACACCAATCATTTTCCCTAATGGAATCTCAATATCAACGTTCTTTAGGTTATTACCAGTGCAACCTTTTAAAACCAGTTTTTTACCATTGCCTTTACGTCTTTTTTTTGGGATTTCAATTTGCTTGGTTCCATTAAGGTAGTCAGCAGTAAGTGTGTGCTCTTTTAAAAGTGTTTTTGGTGTGCCTTCACTAATAATTTCTCCACCATATTTGCCTGCAAAAGGTCCGATATCAATAACATGGTCTGCACGTTCTATCATATCTTTGTCGTGTTCTACCACGATTACAGAGTTCCCAACGTCTCTAAGTGAGATTAATGAATTAATCAGTTTTTCATTATCACGTTGGTGTAACCCAATACTAGGTTCGTCCAAAATATAAAGCACACCAACCAATTGCGACCCAATTTGAGTTGCTAACCTTATGCGTTGTGCTTCTCCGCCAGAAAGGGATTTTGAACTTCTGTTTAACGATAAATAGGTTAATCCAACATCGAGTAAAAACTGAACTCTGTTTCTAATTTCTTTGATGATTTCTGCTGAAATTTGCTGTTGCTTGTTAGATAAACGTGCTGTTAAGCCATCTAACCAATCGCCAAGTTCTACAATATCCATGTTTACTAAATCGGCAATACTTTTACCATCTACTTTAAAATAAAGTGATTCCTTACGTAAACGTGAGCCTTCACAAACAGGACATGAAACTTTGTCCATATATTCTTTTGCCCAACGCACTAAAGAGGTGGAGTTAGAGTGGTATTGGCTTTCAATAAAATTAGCTACACCTTCAAAATCTATTTTATAATCTCTGGTTACGCCTAAGATTTTACTCTCAACTGTAAATTTATTTTTGCCACCATGAAGCATAATGTGTTTGGCATCTTCTGGAATGTCTTTCCAAGGTGTCGTCATAGAAAACTCAAAACGTTGTGCAATGGTTTCAAACTGTTTAAAAATCCAACTTTTCTTCTGCGGTCCATGTGGTGCTAATGCTCCATTTTGAATTGATAAAGATTCATCAGGAACCAATTTTTGGTCATTAACCACATACAATTCGCCAATACCATTACAGTTTTGGCAAGCGCCTTTTGGCGAGTTAAATGAGAAGTTATTGGGTTCTGGATTTGGATAGGATATTCCAGAGGAAGGACACATTAAATTCCGGCTAAAAAAACGCGGTTCGTTGGTATCTTGGTCAATAACCATTAGCACATCGTCTCCATGATACATGGCTGTATTAATAGATTCCATCAAACGTTTTTCGTTGTCTTTGGTGTCGTCTATCTTTAGTCTATCTATAACAATTTCAATATCGTGGGTTTTGTAACGATCTAGTTTCATACCCTTTTCAATATCCATAATTTCGCCATCAGTTCTCACTTTTACAAACCCTTGCTTGGCAATTTGCTCAAACAATTCGCGATAATGTCCTTTACGAGAACGAATGACAGGTGACAAAATATTAATCCGTTTGCCTTTATAAGATTCAAAGATGAGGTCTTTTATTTGCGCATCATTATAACTTACCATTTGCTCTCCAGTTTCATAACTGTAAGCATCAGCTGCTCTTGCATAGAGTAAACGCAGGAAATCATAGATTTCTGTGATGGTACCAACTGTAGAGCGTGGAGATTTACTCGTGGTTTTTTGCTCAATTGCAATTACAGGAGACAAGCCATCAATTTTATCTACATCTGGCCGTTCTAAACTTCCTAAAAACTGACGTGCATAAGCCGAAAATGTTTCAATATAACGACGTTGCCCTTCTGCATAAATAGTATCAAAAGCCAAAGACGATTTTCCACTACCAGACAAACCTGTAATTACCACTAATTTTTCTCTAGGTATAGTAACGTCTATGTTTTTGAGGTTGTGAACACGTGCTCCTTTTACTTCAATGGAATCGTTAAATGGGCTCATAAATGTATTAAAATCGGTCTTTGTTTTGGCAAAGTTGCAAAGGTACGGATTTTAGATGTTAAATTGGTGTGAAGTATTATGCTTGGTATTTTATTTACGTTCATTTTGTCTTGACACAAAACGAACCAATCCCGATAGCTATCGGGACAAAACGATTTGTTAGGAAATTGCAAAGCACCATTTGCTGATGCATTAATATTCTAGGATTTCATTTTACTAATCACTTCCAATCCTAGATCTGTTTTCATAACGTTGTTCTGTATAGTGCTTTTCACGTTCAGCTTGGTTTTCCGATGTTTGTTATTTAGTTCGGAAGTGAGCGTTGGCAAAGACAGACTCTTTTGCAATTTTGGGCTTGTGTGGTGACTGAAGCGAATTGCGAATGTGTATGGCTTTTAGCGTTGGCTATTTTTCAACTATAATTTCTCGTATTAAATTTTCTATTTTCTTATTGCTAAATTGCTTTCTGAATTTAATTTTAATTGTATCTCCAAAGAACTTTTCTGCGTGTCTTATTTTCTGTTTCTCTTCATTTCTCAAACTTTCTTCTGTAGTATTTTTTGTTTCTACAACAAAGTACAGTTTCTTCGATTTGTCTACATAATTCAAAACATAAGCAAAATCAGGCGAATAACTTTTTCCGCCAGCAACAGGAATCTTTATTGAGTTTTTTGGGATTTTAGAGAAAACAACTACTTCTTTCAAGTTTTGTTCAATATTCTGTTTTTCTAATTCAGAATCGTAAAATAATTCATCAAGTAAATAACTGTCGGCAACTTCATTTTCTGAATACATTACTCCAACATCAGAAGCAGAAATTTCCTTTAAAACATTTCCTTTTTCGTCAGTAAATTTAGTTGGGTGAATTTCATTGCTCACTTTTTGATATTCAATTCCAAATTTATCTATAGCGTTAAACATTAAATAATTCTCGAATTTTTGCTTAATGATACGAACTGTGGCGATATTTAAAAATTTGTTTATGTCTATATTAGAATCAATAAATGAACTGTTTAAAGTCTTTATATTGATATTTAGTGTTTTTGCTAATTCCTTCAAGAAACCACTGTACTTCATTGTAGAAATTGGCGTTATCTCATTTCCATAAATTTCTTGTTCTTCTTTAACACCAGCAATGTTGTCATTTATTTCAATTTGTGCTGTTCTTTCTTTTATACCTTCAATAGTAAAATTACTGTTTTGCTCATTTAAGAAATTAACAAAAAGTGATTTGAATTTGTCTTCTTTTTCAAACTTATATTCTAAAATTACCTTTTCATTTAATTTCTCCCAAAGTTCTTTTAATTCGCTGTATTTTTCTGTTCGTATGCTTACTTGCTTTTTCTTATCTGTAGATTTTCTAACTTTATTAGAGCCAACACCTTCGAATATTTTAGGATAGTTGTGTTTTATAAAATCAAAACCACCATCTTTAAATTTATTAGACCTTGTAACTACATTATTATCGTCTAATATTTCAAATAAATCATCTTCTGTGGTTTCGTATAATTCACAAATTTTCTTAACGATATCGTCTGATAATTTTTCTGGAATTTCTTCTATTGAAATTGCACCAGATTTCTCGTTTATTTCATTTACTAATTTATCTACAAAGTCACTTTCTGTAAAATCCACAAAGTAGTTTAGGTAAAACTGTTCGTCTTTTACTCGGTTTCCATACTCATTTACAGGAAGCCTTAAACCTCTACCAACTTCTTGTAATTTTGAAATATCGCTTCCACTACTTCTTAATTTGCAAATCTGAAAAACATTTGGATTATCCCAACCTTCTCGTAAAGTCCATTTTGAAAAAATAAAACGTCTTGGATTGTCCAAATCTAGCATTGCTTGTTTATCGTGTAATATTTCATTTATTTCTTTTTCTATAGCTTCATCTTTTTCCGAATTATCTTTAGAGAAATAACCTGCGTGAGTAAGACTTATATCTTCCAAGGTTTTTTCAAGATATGATTTGTAAAAGGTATTTTTTTCTGTTTTAAGTAAAGTTTCTACTTCAGCTTTTATTAACTTTTCAATGGTAGTTTTTAAATAACCATCTTCATTTCTATATTCGTCAATATTATCAATAAAGAATAGTGTAATTGGTTTAATTTTTACACTTCTCGTAAGTAATTGTTTTTCATTTTCAAAATGGCTTTTTATGGCTTTTTGAATCATTATTTCTTGCAATTTTTCTGCATAAGAATATGGGTTTAATTTATCGCCTTTTGATAATTCAATTCCATTAGATAAAACAACTTTGCTTTTATTTAAACTTTCTACATACAAATCTTCCATTGCAGAATGTACTCTTTGTAAACTTTCTTTTTTAGTAAGTTTGAAAGTCTTTTTATTCTTGTCTTCTATTAATTCAAAAGTGGCTTCTTTTCCATCGGTATTATTCAGTTTTACAACAGCATTTTTTCCACTTTCAAACTCTGTAATATGACCTATTACACCTTTTACTAAATTACGATTGAAAGAATCTACAGCGGTTAATGTGTAAACTAAATTTTCATATTCTTTAAATGTTGCTCCATAACGCAAAATAAATTGCGGTTTCATTTTTTGAATATTCTCCCAAGTTTTGTTGGCCTTTGAAAACTTATGAGGTTCATCTATTATTAGAAAAGGATTAACAGCCGAAATTGCTTTAAAAGGAATTGTGTGTTTGTCAAATATACCTTTATCAAAACTCTTTCGCATTGTTTCAGAGTTTATCATTCCTGCATTGATAACCATTACTTGAATGCTGTTTTTTTCGTAAACTCCTGCATTTACAAAACTGTTTACAGCTGGTGGCATAAACGATTTTTTGTTTTTACCTCCTTTTTTACTTTCTACAATATGCAGTTTAATGGTTTTACCGTATTGTTCTTTAAAATGTGCTCTTGCACTATCACTTTTTAAAAAATCGACTGTTCCAGCTTTAATAGAGAGTGTAGGAACAATTACTATAAATTTAAAAAGACCGTAATTTTTATTGAGTTCAAATATGGTTTTGGTATAGGTATAAGTTTTTCCTGTTCCTGTTTCCATCATAATATCTATGATATTACTTCTCGATTTTACACTTTCTTCAATACCGTTATCTTTTTGCTTTGCTGCAATATTTTTTCTAAACTGATCATAGGGTAAATAATTATTATCAAATACTTTTCCTTGCCTTGTTATATTATTATATATTGGATTAATGTATTGCTTTTCAGTTTGTAATATAGAATGAATTTCTAAATCTCTAAAAACTGCAATTGTACTTTCTACCGCTTGGGTTTGATGGTCTAGATTTTTCTCAAAATTAAATCCTTTCATTGTAGCTTGTTTTTAGCATCTAAATAATCTTGTGCAGAGCGTTTGTTAACTATTTTTTTACCCGTTTTTTCTTCTATTTCTTTTCGTGTATTACCAGCAATCGTACCACCTTGTTTGGCAACTTTTTTATTCTCGTTAAATGTTTTTGGTCTTTTTTCTTTACTTATTTCTGTAGTTGTGGCTTCGGCAAGCATATTGAGTACCAACTCTAAATTGCTCATATTATCACGTAAGTTTTCTTTTTTTAAGCCTTTTAATTGCTTATATTTTTTTACATCTAATCCACTCCAAGCTTTTGTTATTTCGTTAGTAAGTATGGCATATTCTTGACCTTTTTTTACGCCTCTATCATCCCACTCATCAGTAAGTTCTTTGCGTACTTCTATACTTTTTAGGCGTTGATTAATCCATTGTTTACTATACCCTTTTTTAAGGTAGGTTTCCATTAACCTATCAAAACCTAGTTCTGGGTCTTCAATTTCATCTATGCGCTCTTTGGCAACTTTAGCAATCCATAATTTAAAGGGTTCTGCTTTGGGCGATGGAACACTTTGTATAAGCCTAAATAGTTGCTCGTAATTTGCTACATCTGTTTTTCGCATTTTGCCATCTTTGGCAAGCATTTTCAAACCGTGAAGATTTGTCACGGTTTGGTTACCCTCTTGTTTTAGACGTTGTTTTAACTTACGCCAATAAGCTGTAGCATCTTTACTTTCTGTTAAAATTGAAATAACGTCTACTATAGAAAAGTACCAGATTTCTTCAGTATCATTCCAGTGGGTTCGTACTTTTTGCTCTTGGAAAAGTTTTACAGCAGTTTCTTTAGTCATTTTAATTCAAGTTTTAATAACGTGTTATAAAGTCAATGTCTATGCTTTTTTTGTTAGCATAAGACTTAATATTTTCGCTTATTTCACGTAAACTTTTACTCTCAAAATGATAACCAAAAGCAATGATGGTAGTTGGGTTGAAATCTTTATCGCTATCTATTTTTTCTAACAAAGCTTTAAGATTATCAGTTTTAAAACGGTCGTCCATTAAATACAATTTCTCATTACAGTAATGTGCTGTGTAGCCATTTAAGTCCGTTTTTTGTATTGTTTCAGTAAGCGAAATACCATCATAGGTTTTCCAAGTAACCAATAGTGCTTTTATGTCTTCTTTAGTTAGTTTACTTTCATCAAACAAACTTGTTTGTTTTTCAAGTTCTTCTGATTCAAAATTATAATCTTCCCAAATTGGCATTGTTTCAAACACTTTGAAACCTAAATCTTGATTTGATAAATCTTTGTCTTTGTTCTCTTCTTGTATTTTTTTAGAAGCGCGAATCAAACGTTCTTTTGTAATTTCAAAAATAGTGGGTGGTTCTATGTTTAATTTGTCTTTCACAAAATCGTAAGCAGTCTTATTACTTTTTGGGTCAATTAGTTCTGGTAATTGTGCTAAAATAAATTTTCTGTTTCCTCCATCTTCTGCATTTAGTTGCATTACTGCATCTGCAGTTGTTCCTGAACCTGCGAAGAAATCGAGGATTAAATCATTTGAACTAGAAAATGTTGCATAAAAAATTAAATCTCGAAGAAAATTTATTGATTTAGGGCTATTAAATACTGCTGACCCCATTAATTCTCGAAAAGATTTTGTTGCACCATCAGTAGAATAATTAGAACCTAACATTACTGATTTTGGTTTGATTCTCCTTATTTCCCCATTAGTTTCTAAATAATCTTTTTCAAAAACATCCCAGCCAATCTTATTGTTCACAGGAAGTCCCTCAAGTGATTTTAATCTCTTACCAACAGTATCAAAACCCCATCTCCAACACCCATCCGATGCGTCCGACTTTCTTGGATAAAGTTCGATTTGAAATTCCTCATCTTTTTTCAAGGACACCTCATTAGTATTTTCATTTATGTATATAGGAAAAAACATTTTTGGACGTTGTTTTCTTGTATCTGCACCTCCACGCTTTCTTAATCCTAAATTACGATATAAACCAATATTATCTTTTTTCTTAAACTCCTTTAATCTCTTTTTGGGTAATTTTAGTCCATTTTCTTCATAAATATCTGACTTGACATACATCAACAATCGTTCATGAGCTGTAGCTATATACTTCTTATCATTACGACCTTTTAGGTTATTGACAACAACAATGTCCGACACAAAATTCTCTTCCCCAAAAATTTCATCTAATAACAATTTTAATTGGGCAATTTCATTATCATCAATTGAAACAAAAATAACTCCATCATCTCTTAAAAGTTGTTTAGCAATATATAGCCTTGGGTACATAAAAGTTAACCAAGCAGAGTGCGAGTTGCTTTTACTTTGCGTAAAGTCCAAAATACGTTTGGCACGTTCTTCACTTACGCCAGAGAGTTCCATAAGTGTAGGCACATCAAATTTTCTGTCGTCTGCGTATACAAAACCATCACTACCTGTATTGTATGGTGGGTCAATGTATATCATTTTTATTTTCTCATAATAGGCATTTGATAAGTGTTTTAGCACTTCTAAATTGTCGCCTTTTATGAGTAGGTTTTCAGAATTTTTATTTTCGTCTTTTTGATTAAATTTTTCATCTTCTTTTAATAGAGTAGTAGTTTCGTCTGTTGCCAATAAACGAGCGTAAGATTTACCCAACCAATCCATTCCGTAACTTTCTTTAGAAAAGTTTATTTCGTTTTTAGAAAGTTGCTTTTTAAGTTTTTCAAAGTCAAGGTTTCCGCTTTTGTCAAAACAGTTTGGGAAGTTTTGCCTTAGTATTTCCAAATTGGTGTTTGGTGGTTTTATGTTGCCGGTTATTTTTTGTTCTTTGCTCATCTTAATTCCCAGTATTATCTTCGCTATCCACTAACAAATCTTTTGCGTTTACTTGAAGTATTTCAGCTATTTTGTATAAGTCTTCCAAACTCGGTTGTCTTTTGTTTCTTGCGTATTCATTAATGGTCGGATAACTTTTGTCCATTTTTTCTGCAAGCCAAGTCTGACTAATTCCTTTGTCTTTTAAAACTTCTTTAATTCGGTTCATTTTAAACCTTTTTATAATTTGGCAGAAAGATAGCAAAAATTCATTGTTAAATAATGAAATGTGCTTGACTGAGCGGTTGGCTCTTCAGAACGAAATTTTGAAGATTTGCACGATTTTCCGCATTATGCACAACACTGATTATTGCTCATTATTTCTGAAAATCGCTGATTCCGACTGCATCGGAATTAGGCTGCGATAATGATTTAAGTTTTTAATTTTGATAGTTGTCTGGTGTGAAATATTTTTAATTTTAGTCTTAGTTTAAGAGTTCTCGCTTCTGTAATTGCGAGGAAGTATGACGTGGCAATCTCTTCAAATCGAAAAAATACTTAAAAATCTCATTTGGTTTTTAAAAGCTTGTGTGTTGCTGTTTGCCCTTGATTATTCCGTATAAAAATTATATAAAAACCAGAAGCTAATGCGTTTACATCTAATAGTGTTGATTTGGTTGTTATCGTTTTAGTAATCACTGTTTTTCCTAAGTTATTAATGATTTGTATTTTATAATGGTCAGTAGTTTTTAAATCTAGAGTAACGTTTCCGCTTGTTGGATTTGGATATAAGGTACTCTCAGTTAAATATTGTTGCGCTGTACTTAAATTATCGTTGATAGAAAAGTCTGCAACTACAGGAAAGTGATCAGAGGCGTTACTCGTATCAAATGGGCTGAGGTTGTATTGTGTTAAGCGTTCTGAAGGCATCACTTCAGTTTGTAATACAAAAGATTTTTGAGCCGTTAATGTGTGATCCGAAAAAATAATGAAATCTAATTTACCAGGCGGAAATCCTTGTCCATCCGATCTCCATGTATAGCCCATTCTTTCATCTGCTTGCAAACTATTTTCTTCTTTAAGATCTGTGTTGTCCCAGTCTAAAGGTGCACCATTGCCATAAGCTGCCGTATTTTGTATATCTCCTGTTTTTAACGTTGTTAATTGTTGCGAGTAGCCTACTAAATTCAAATCTCCTGAATATAAAAAAGGAGTGTTGTTTTCTAAAGTTATAATGCCATCTGGTGATTTGGCATCTAAAATAAAAGCAGCGTACTGGTCAGCTTGATCTTGCCGTGCTGCATCTGCACCACAGCAATTTAAGTGTGCATTGGTAAATAGTAAATCTGTAGGATAGGAGCTTGGCAAGTCAATGAGTACAGGGAATTGCCTTGTTAAGCTTTGCCATTCTTGTATAATTTCCCATCGCGATGCTGTAATTAGTCCACCTAGTTTTTCAACATACCAACCATTAGAAGTGCCTGTAGGAAGCCACAAATCTAAAAGTGATTTCACGTGATTCTCTGACGTATCCCAACATTCAGTTAGCCCAATAATATCTGGTTGAATAGCTTTAATAATACTTTCAAAATTATCAATTCTATTGTCATCCTCTAAACCATTGGATAAGGTGTTGTAAGCTAATAATCTAATATCAGAAGTGCTAGATTTAGTGATTTCCGTTGGTGTATAAGGTGTTACTGGAGTCTCGTCGAAAGTATAAGAAAATGTGCTTCCAATATTTGGAATTTTATCTGTATTTGCATCATTTTTTAATAGAATTTTTATGGTCGGAGACGGAAATAATGGATTAATACCATCTGGTATTTGATTTCTTCCTATAGCAATTTCAAATTCGTTAGACGTTACTGTAGGTGCTACTCTTAATTTTAGACTCGAAAGGTCTACTTGAGAATAAGGTTCTACATTATAATGCGCGAATAACTCTTTAAAAATAACACCTAATTCCGAGCCGTAACCGTCTTGAATATCAAAACCAGTATTAGGATTGTTGTCTGTATCTATGAAGAGTCTTATTTGTTGAGAGACTAAATCGTCTGTTAAATCGAATTCTATATCAGATTTAATTTTAATGAATAAGTAATCTTCATCATTTGTAACTTGAAGCTCTAGAAGATCAATACCACTAAGCGATTCGTTAGTATCTGTATAGCTTGTTAAGCTAGAATTCCAATCCTCAAAAATGCCATCAATAGTTATAGCAGCAGACTGTGAAAATATGGATAATGTATGAAGTAATAGTAGTGCTAAACAAGCGTTTTTAAAGCTAATTCTCATTTTTTAAGTAAAGGTACAATTTTTATAGGTTTGTATTCATTTTTTAATATATCTACTTTATTTAGCGCTTCATCTAAAGTAACCTGTAAAATGGACTGCCGCATCTTAAGGTCTCGCAATTGTTGAAAGGAAAGTAGTCTAGTAAACCAAAAAATCCTGAATATTTAAACAATAAAACAACTAGTTAATACCAATCATCTATTTCTATCGTCATTTTCACTACATTTAAAAGATTATTAAAAGCTAAATCCAAAACCACAATAACATGGCAAATGCGTAGCATTCATGAACACCTATTTAATAAAATAGATATCTTGTGAACTAAAATCAAAAGATTCAAAAAAGAACGTAAAAAAAGAAGCAGCACTTACACCAAAAGAAAAAAAGGCGGCAAAATTGGCTTAAAAAGCAAGTCGTACTTAAGAATTTGAACTCGAACCTAACAACCAACAACCAAAATGGACATAAAATTAGCAGTACTCATAGATGGAGATAACATACCATCAGCTTACGTAAAAGAAATGATGGAAGAAATTGCCAAATATGGCAATCCAACTATAAAACGTATTTATGGAGATTGGACCAAACCCAATTTAAATAAATGGAAAACGTTATTGTTAGAAAACGCCATAACACCAATACAACAGTATGGCTATACAACGGGTAAAAACGCTACAGATTCTGCTATGATTATTGATGCTATGGATATTTTGTATTCAGAGAAAGTTGATGGCTTTTGTTTAGTCTCTAGCGATAGTGATTTTACACGTTTGGCAACACGTTTGCGTGAAGCAGGTATGGCAGTTTATGGAATTGGTGAAAAGAAAACACCCAATCCGTTTATTGTGGCTTGTGATAAGTTTATTTATATAGAAATTTTAAAGCACCAAGCTTCAGAAAATGAATCTGAAGTTTCAGAAGAGACAACGACTACTAAGGATAGCATTGATAAAATAACCCAAAAAGAGATTCGGTTTATTGCGGCAACTATAGATGATGTTGCAGATGATGATGGTTGGGCATTTTTGGGTGATGTTGGAAGCTTACTTCAAAAGAAACAGCCGAATTTTGATTCTCGTAATTATGGATTTCAGAAATTAACACCTTTAATTAAATCTATTCCTAATTTTGAAATTGAACGACGTGAAGATTCAAGAGGACACAAGAAACTTATTTATGTGAAGATTAAGGAGGTGAAGTCTAAGGGGAAGAATCGGTAAGCTAATTGTCATTGCGATGTTCATTTCTATTTGTGCGTCACACTGAGCTTGTCGAAGTGCTTAGTAAACATAAAGCAATCATATAAAAATTATTTTTTTTCTATTCATTTTGTCTTGACACAAAACGAACCAATCCCGATAGCTATCGGGACAAAACGATTTGTTAGGAAATTACTACGTACCATTCGCCAATACAAGAATATTTTGTGGTTTTAACTAAACTGAAGTTTTAATCCTAGATTTATTTTCAAAACAATGTTTATAGCGCATTATTTCTAAAAATCGTTGGTTCCGACTTTGTCGGAATTTGGGAATCGTTTGTTAATTCACTTTTTCTTAAAACCTGAGTTCGACGTAATATTTGATTCCAGTTTGAATGAATTTTTATTCAATTCGAAACTATAATTTAGAAGGACTAACTAGTTAATTTGAGAAATTATAGTGAGTAATTGGGGAA
>Ga0209633_10001439_pt1 | contig 24468 bp, 9 predicted proteins | sample Cruoilmetagenom1_FD_187290 | JGI IMG/M metagenome (GOLD analysis project Ga0209633, IMG submission 187290) | Oil polluted marine microbial communities from Coal Oil Point, Santa Barbara, California, USA - Sample 1 (SPAdes) (version 2) | ecosystem: Environmental > Aquatic > Marine > Oil seeps ...
TCGCTCGGCTGTGCCGAGCGACCGTTCACGGGCTTGCGCCCTGGCACGGAGCGATGACTGCCATAAGATTGGAGTTTTTACTGGGGCGCGTGTACTGCAAATATTGGTGTGGGGAGTCTAAAAAACTTCAGTGTTTGAAGACCCACGAAACATTGGTTTTCAGTGCCCTACAAAACACCACATGACAGTCATCGCTCCGTGCCAGGGCCTCAAGGCCCGTGAACGGACGGTTGGCGCAGCCGAGCGGAAAACAAACAAAGCATAGCAAATCGAAAAACAAACAAAGCATAGCAAATCGAAAAACAAACAAAGCCAAGCGGAAAACAATTAAAGCTTATTCCGCTTGCGCCGCGCGTACAAACCTATAGAAAACCCACCATGAGTACACCTTTATCCAATATTCGAAATTTTTCTATCGTGGCCCATATTGATCACGGGAAATCGACCCTTGCTGACCGCTTGATCCATTTCACGGGCGGGCTGACCGACCGCGAAATGAGCGAGCAGGTTCTCGACAATATGGACATTGAGCGCGAGCGCGGCATCACGATTAAGGCGCAAACCGTACGGCTTGAATATAAAGCTGATGACGGCGAGACATATGTGCTTAACCTGATGGATACGCCCGGGCATGTGGATTTTGCCTATGAGGTTTCGCGCAGCTTGTCGGCCTGTGAAGGCTCACTGCTAGTTGTCGACGCGTCCCAAGGCGTTGAAGCGCAAACGTTGGCCAATGTTTATCAGGCTATTGAGCATGACCACGAGATTGTACCCGTCCTCAATAAAATTGACTTGCCCGCCGCCGATGTAGAGCGCGTGCGCACACAAATTGAAGACGTGATTGGACTGGATGCTTCGGACGCCATTGAAGCTTCCGCCAAGTCGGGCATTGGCATTAAAGAAACATTAGAGGCTATCGTCACCCGCCTGCCCGCGCCCGCGCATGGTGACGTAGACGCGCCTTTGAAAGCGCTTTTGGTAGACGCATGGTATGACACCTATATGGGCGTGGTGGTTTTGTTTCGCGTGGTTGACGGGCAAATCACTAAAGGCCAGCGCATTCGTATGATGAATAATGGCTCCACATATACCGTGGATAAAGTCGGCGTGTTTAAGCCCGCTGTGACGGACGTCAAAACGCTTGGCCCTGGCGAAGTTGGATTTCTGACCGCGTCTATCAAAGAAGTGGCAGACGCCGCCGTAGGCGACACCATCACAGATGACAGGCGCCCGTGCGAAGAAGGCTTGCCTGGATTTAAGCCCGTACAGCCCGTTGTGTTTTGCGGTATCTTCCCTGTGGACGCTGCCGATTTTGAAGACCTGCGCGCCGCCGTAGGCCGCTTGCGCCTTAATGACGCTAGCTTTAGTTATGAGATGGAAACCAGCGCCGCGCTTGGTTTTGGGTTTCGCTGCGGATTTTTGGGACTGCTTCACCTTGAGATTATCCAAGAACGGCTGGAGCGCGAGTTTAATCTTGACCTAATCACGACGGCGCCGTCTGTAGTCTATACGCTTAAGATGAAAGACGGTACGGATTTGCTTTTGCACAACCCTGCCGACATGCCAGACGTGATGCAGATCGAGGAAATTCACGAGCCGTGGATTACCGCGACGATCTTAAGCCCTGATGAGTTTCTTGGCGGTATTATCAAATTGTGCCAAGACAGGCGCGGCGTACAAAAAGAACTCACCTATGTAGGTAGCCGTGCCATGCTTGTTTATGAATTGCCGCTTAATGAGGTGGTGTTTGATTTTTATGACCGACTCAAATCCATTTCCAAGGGCTATGCTAGTTTTGACTATCAGCCCATTGGCGTGCGCGAGGGGGACCTTGTGAAAATGAGTATTTTGGTCAATGCCGATCCTGTCGATGCGCTCTCTATGCTCGTACATCGCTCCCGCGCCGAGAGCCGCGGGCGGCAAATGTGCGAACGTCTAAAAGATTTAATTCCGCGCCATTTGTTTAAAATCCCTATTCAGGCGGCCCTTGGCGGTAAGGTGATTGCGCGCGAAACTATTGCGGCAATGCGCAAGGATGTGACCGCAAAATGCTATGGCGGCGATGCGTCGCGTAAGCGAAAACTTCTGGACAAGCAGAAAAAAGGCAAAAAGAAAATGCGCCAATTTGGCAGCGTCACCATCCCCCAAGAGGCATTTATCGCGGCGCTAAAAATGGATGATGGCTAGCAAGGCTCCTAGATAACATACGCCTAATAAAAAGCCCCGACACGCGGGGCTTTTTTCTAATTTATGCTGATCAGATTACAGTCCACCCGGACCGCAATCGTTTTTAAGAAAATCAAGAACACCGGAGTGCAGCTGATATCTTAGATCATATGTATAGGTAAAGAATCCATGGTCACCGCCCTTAAGTACGATAGAATGAAATAAATTCCCTTTACCAGCTTTGTTAATCGCCTTTTTGTAGTCCTTAAAATTAAAGAACATCACGCGCGGGTCAATAGAGCCGTGTATCATCAGAATCGGCACATTGACTTTATCAACTTCGTCAATCGGGTTGATACCGACATAACCGCCGCGTCTTTGACTCCAATCGTCCAGAGCTTTTATTCGGCCACCACCTCTACGGCCCAGATACACTTTTTTAGCATCTGCCACGGCAGCGCCCGCGATAACACACTGATACAGGTTAGGCTCACGCGACGCAGCAACAAGGGCTGCATAACCACCATAAGACCAGCCAAACATAGCCATGCGGTCTGGGTCTGCTAGGCCACGCTTAACGAGGTATTGCGCGCCATCATCTTTGTCATCTTGCATGGCAAGTCCATGCTGACCATAGGCGGCGTCAAAATGTTTTTTACCCCAACCCGTACTCATGCGGTATTGTGGCTGTAGAACTAGGTAGCCATTATTGGCAAGAAACTGGCTAAGACCGTCATATGTAACAACCTCATTAATGTGGGGACCACCATGCGGCATGATTATCGTCGGGAACGGGCCTGTACCTTCTGGCTTTGTGATATAAGCGGGGATAGTCAAACCATCACGTGCGGTGTATCTTACATATTCAACGTCCGACAGATCTTTGGCCTGAATTGTCAGTTTACGGCTCGCCAAATTTGCCATTTTGCCGTCTTTAACAAGCCAAAACGAACCTGCATCTTTCGGGCCATGGTTTTGTACAATCATGGTCTTGCCATCGCGCGAGCGGCTGGAAATACTTACTTGATACGCATTAGGAATTTTACTTTCTAGCTGCTCGTACAAAGCTTTTTCTTCCATATCAAACCAATGGCGTTCCATTTTTGCGCCTGGGTAGATAGCCGCAACCAATTTATTATTACCTGCCCAAAACATAGAATGGCGCATCACATCCGTTACGTCTGCATCAGGTGCTTCAAACAGTTTTTTCCCATATTTACCGGTATTAAAATCAAACTCATAAAGCGCTGCTTTATCTGCACCATTAAGAGCATCAATCACATAACCTGTATTCGGGTCATCCTGCTTAAGCCCTGCAAATCCATAAAATCTTGATAAGCGTCTATAAAGATTTTCATGCTCGTCAAAATCATAACGCTGCTCAAGTTCAGACCAAGACGTGTCACCTGGTTTTCTATAAAAAGTCACTAGCTCATGTGTGCCGCGCTCGAGACTTTGATTAAATCTCGGGTTCCCATCAACATCAAAAGCAGCATTGGGGTACTTTTCGTTACCCTTTATCACGAGTGATTTCGTGCCATTTTTTAGGCTTAATTTATAGTATGACCTTGGGCGGAATGCGGTATAAGGATCAACTCCTTGATTGTTTGAAATCGCATTACCGGATCCTATTAAAATATAGTCTGGTTCTTTTGGCAGAACACTTACAATTTGGAAATTGCCAGGTGCTTCGCTGAAGCTATTTTCTTCTAGATTATATATATAGGTTTTATACTTTTTAACGTCTTCCTCAGGGCGTTTAATTTTTGTCTTAACGACTTTCCAAGCGGTGCCTACGATAATATTATCCGACACCCATCGTGCGTTTACCATCTCCATAGGCGCGGCGTTCAGGCGGCGCAACGGTTTTGAAAAATCGTCGGTTTTATAAATTTCCAGTATATTTTCACCCCTCTTGCTCTCCAACTTCATGACAAGAATATGTTTACCATCAGGCGATACGCTTACATCTGATACAGAATGGCGGATTGACCAATTTTCAACAGGCAACGGTTCTCGTGCTTGAGCGACCGTTGATACAGCTGTAAATGTGAAGGCGGCGGACATTAGTAGTCCTGCTATTTTTTTCATTTTCATAATAGAAAACCCCAAGTTAAAATGTTTGACCCATTTTCACCAATATACAAAAAAAACGGCGCGAAAGCAAATGCTTCGCGCCGTTTTAAACAGTTAAAATGCGGTAAGGTTAGAAGCTCTTAGTCGCACGCAAGAAGAAACGGCGTCCATAAAGGTCGTACCCGTTACCAATTGGCACATTAGAGATAGATAAAACTTCTGACCCATCAACTTCAGGTGGTTCGGTGTTAAATACATTAGAAACACCAGCTCTTACGTTCCACGTTTCCGCACTGTAACCAACAGAGGCCGCGTGAACAAAATAGTCATCCGCAAAACCAACGTCACGGCAAGTAACATCACCTACGAATGTACCTCCGCAAGTATCTGCAAGGGCACCGCTTGTACCCAGTGCATCACCAAAGTCGTCAATACCATCGGCATCTTGCTCAACACTCGAAATATATCGAGTTGTCCAAGCCGCGCTCCACTTATCATCGACTTCAATGCCAGCAATTACTGTACCGCGCAATTTCGCAAATCCGAACTCGCCTTCAAGATTAGCTGTTGTCACGCTGCCATCACTAGCTTGATTTTGGAACTCACGTTCCAGAAGTTGATTAACACGAACGTCAACTGTGAATTCCATTGGACGATCAAATGCGTTAAATTCCTTCGAAAACGCTGCATTGTAATCCACGCCACGGGTTATGTCTGATGTGATATTATCAAACCCAGCATCAATGTTCGTTAAGAATCCATTTCCAGCACCGCCACGAGTAATATTGTCACAGAACACGCTTCTATTAGCTATCGAATTAGGATCAGAGAAACACTGATTGACGATGAATCCACCACCTAGCTCAATAATGCTATCTTCCACCTCAATGCGGTAATAATTCAAATTAAGATTTAAATCAAATGAGTCGAACCATGGCTGTTCAAAAGCAAAGCCCAGAGACATTGCATTTGATTCCTCAGGATTTAGATCTAGGCTACCCACACGGAAAATCTCATACTGGCTAAGCCCTGTATTTGGCGTGTTTAGTCCCAAAGACGTCGGATCCACTGTTTCACGAATACACGCATCTATTACATTTTGCTCGCGCGTATCGCCGCTAGCATCATAAACCTCTCTTTCGCTTCTTGGACGCGAGAAGTCTAATGCTCGTGCTGCAGCAGGGACAACACACGGGTCAAATGCAGTGGTGAATCCAGACTGCCCTAATAGGAAATTTTCTCTAAGGTTTGGCGCACGGAATGATGTACCAAAACTACCCTTTAGTAAGAGGGAGTCGACTGGTCGCCATCCACCTTTAGCAGAATAGGTAGAATTAGTCCCATAAAGCTCATCATTAGTTATCCGTCCAGAAAGATTAAGGTCAAGCTGGCGAACAAAAGGTTTATCAGCAACGAGCGGAATATCAAGCTCACCGAACACCTCTTTGGTCAGTTTGTCACCAACCGCGCCGCGGTCAACAAAGAAACCGAACAATAGGCCTTCTGCCGCTACGCGGTTTGGTAGAGAATCTATTTCATCATGACGAACTTCAATACCTAACACAGCGGCTAGGTTACCCGCTGGCAAGTCCATGACATTACCAGTGATGAATGTATTCCATACAGTTTGCTCATATTTTGTTTCAAAACTGCGAACATCAAACAGATAGTCACGTTCAGCCTGTGTGGCAAATTCACCAACAGTATCGCGAGCCAGTGAGTCGGCAAAAAGGTTAACTGGAACACAGCCCGCAACAACATCTGCAGCAACAGGAGAGCCAGGATTAGCGATACAAGGCCCTGCAGTTGGATTTAGGAATTCATTACCAAATTGATCAAGAACGAATGGTTGGTTAGGATCGACACCTAATGCAAAATTCAAGCGGTCCTCGCGAATACCTTGCCGTTCGGATGTACCTTTTGAGGTGCTATGAGAAATAGAACTTTCGAAAGACCAATTGCTCATCTCGCCAAATGACAATGCGGGCAAATCACCTTTAACACCGCCAACAAGGCGAAGGTTCTTCTGTGTCGTGCTCACTTGATCCCGATCACCCCTTACGCCAACAATTGGCGTAACTTGTTGTGCGCCAACAAAGTCGCCTCCCCCGTAACCAAATAAGAACGGTGTACAATTTGCGTTGTCAAAAAAACCACCCGCAAATGTTGCACAAATTCGTGCATCATCCTGATTGCCATCCCGGTTAGGGTCACGGTCACGGTAGAATGTATTCCAGCGCTGAACGAATGCCGCATCAAAGTTAAACTGGTTAGAGCCACAATCCTGCCCATTTGTACCGCAAGGGTTAAATGGATTTGTATTGGGAACATCTGGGAACAATAAAGGCTGTCCAGAATCGGCAAATACCCGCGTGTCCGTGTATAGCACTTCAAAAAACGGCGTGATGTTCATTTCGCCTTCAAGCGTATATTCGCCATAAGACATTAAACTGGCACGTTTCTGCTCAGAGATGAAGCTGGTATCCAAAACAGTACCATTAACTGAAAATTCTTGGAAACCGAAATCCTGCACGCCATCGCCATCAGCATCGATGGGAACGCCCGCTAGGTTTTGGTCAATATAGCCAGGAATACCAATATTAGTTGTTGTACCGCCTACATTATAGATGGAGCCGAACGTATTTGAGTCTTCGAACAAGCGTCCAGAAATACCATTAGTCTTACATTCGCCAAGAGGGCCGTCACCATCAGCAGCTTGAAACCCGCCATACCAAACGTCAAAACGTGTTGAGTCGAAAACGTCTCTGCGGCGAATTTCACCATCACTTGTGATTTCCAAATGAGTTTCGCAATCGTCAAGGAAGTCGCGGTCCGCTAAAGTCACCTCATCACGGAAATCATACTCAACACCAATACCAAAGAAACCGCGGTCATTATTAGCGCCCCAATTCCCCGCTACAGTATAATCGGTATTTCCGCCTTGCTCAGTTGAACCTATAAAGCCAGTTGCTTCAAAACCGTCAAAGTCTTTGCGTAAAATGATGTTGGCAACGCCAGCAATCGCGTCTGAACCATATACCGACGAAGCACCATCAAGCAAGATTTCAGAACGGTCAACCAACAAAGATGGGATAGTATTAATGGAGGCCGCGACAGGCGCGCCCTCAACACCAGATGGCCCAAGACGACGGCCATTCAAAAGAACAAGTGTCCGCGAAGGATCAAGACCGCGCAGATTTAATGTTTGTGAGCCCGGACCATTATCAAGAACGAAACCTTGGAACGTAGCATCAATTTGCGTACCGCCCGCTGATTCTGACTGCTGCAGAATTTGCGCAGGATCAATCAAGCCTGCTTTGATTGAAGTTTCAGAACTGATAACCTGAATTGGCGATACACTAGAAAAAGTATCGCGTTTAATACGTGAACCAGTGACGATAATATTATCGCCGCTTTCTTCTTCCTCTTCTTCATCGGCAGTTGTGATTGTTTCTACAACTTCATCGCCAAGTGTGTCTTCTTGAGCATAGGCAGTGGTGTTAAACGCAAAGCCTGAGACTAGTAAGCTACTACATAATAGTAGTTTTTTTAAATCCAATGTATTCATTATGACCCTCTAAATGATATTAACTTCGAAAAATTACGAAAATTTTATTATTACCGCCTTGTAAGGTTGCGCAATGTCAATGGCAAGGCCGATAACTACAAGACTGCAAGAAAGTTAAAAGTGTGACCATTTAGTCACATTTTGGTGAAATCTAGTGATGGCCACGCCGTTTTTTTCAACTATTTTCCACTATAGAGTTATTGTTAAGGTTGGAAAATAGGTGAATACATCGGCAATGAAACCAAGAAAAAATAATAAGCTTGAACTCCAATGGTCATCTCGCACACGCGGATTGGACCGAAAAACGGCTTGGGCATTTGCATGCGCCTTAGGGGCTTTATTTGTATTTGTGGGGCTTAAGCCTGCCCTCGCCCTTAATATTATTCTGTGGACAGCGCAATGTTTGATCTTGGGCATGGCAGGGCTCCGGTTGCTTGCGATTATTCTGTCAGGCCGCCCTAAGATATATGCTCAGCCCTCCGATAGTACATTTGCCACAGATAGCGGGTTTGAATGGCCGCGTTTTACGGTGCTTGTTCCCCTCTATCAAGAAGCTCACATGGTCAGCACGCTCATCGATGCCCTCTCGTCTCTCAACTATCCTAAAGACAAGCTCGACATCATTATGGTGTGCGAAGAAGACGACCCAGAAACGTGCGCGGCGGTACAAGCGTGCCTAGCCCCTCCGTTTCACTTGTTTAAAGTACCGGCCAGTATGCCGCGTACAAAGCCTAAAGCCCTCAACGCGGCAATGGCCAGCCGGCCAAAAGCAACGCCTGGTGAGCTGGTAACGATTTATGACGCAGAAGATCGCCCCCACCCTGAGCAATTAAAGCAAGCCGCGTTGGCATTTGCTGCAAATGACAAATTTGCGGCCCTGCAAGCACCACTTGGCTATTTTAATGATAAAACGAATATCCTAACGGGCCTATTTAGCCTTGAATACGCCGCGTTATTTCATGTGTGGAACCCTGCCTTGGCGCGGCTGGGTTTACCCTTTACCCTTGGCGGCACGAGCAATCATATTAGGCGTGATATATTGGAACGTGCAGGGGGCTGGGATAGCCACAATGTCACCGAGGACGCCGATCTTGGATTTAGATTAAGTGCGCTCAACCACCAAAGCCAAGACGGGCAGCGCAACCGTAGCGCGCGTCTAAAAATAGGCACTATCGGGCATGGCACACAGGAAGAAGCAGTGGCTAATTTACCTAGCTGGACAGCGCAGCGTACGCGCTGGATAAAAGGGTTTATGCAGACTTGGATGGTTCATATGCGTTTAAAGCGGCGCGGCCCAGACGGTGGACATCTGCCGCTACGCCGCCAAATCTTTATTGCAGCCTGCTTACAAATTACGGTCGGCGCCACTTTGCTCGCAGCATTTTTGCATGTGCCTAGCGTGTTGTTTATCGGCGGTGCGCTCGCGCTTGATCTGTGCCAAATCGTAGATTTTTCGTGGCCCATCTCTTTCGTATATGTATTGAGCCTAGGATATTTGAGTGCAATTTTTATGGGCATGGCTGGCGCAGTGCGCGCTAAGAAATTATATTTGATTCCATTGGTACTATTAATGCCGTTTTATTGGTTATTACAATTTCCGCCAGCGCTGATGGCAGCCTATGAATTCATCATTGCGCCCGCCTATTGGCGTAAAACCGTACACAAAGGCACCACGCCCGATAACAAAATTACGCAGGTCGAGGCAGCGCAAAGCGATGGTCTTGACCCTGCAACGAAACACCCCATATAGCAGGCCATGGAGAATCCAATACTCATGACAACGCTGGTTCTGGTGGGCACTGTGTGCTTAGGAATTTTTAGCTATCGCCGCCACACGCGCGAACATAATGAGCTTGCGCCGCGCATGGTGCCTTGGATTATCATTGCCCTTGGCTGTCTTGCTACCAGCTTTATGGTGCTTATACATCTCGTAAATTTACTCGGCTTTGAAACTGGCCAGTTGTGAAACTGGTCGGTGAAAACGGGTTGATAAAGAATACCCCTAGTTCAAATATTTCGCTAGAAATACGCCTGACTTACCCAGCACTTCTTTGCGCGCCTCAGATGTTCTCAAATAATGGTCATTTGTTTTCATAACGACCGCCTCAAATGAAACGCCCTGTTTTTTTAGCGCCTTTCTCATAAATTCAAATTGCTCATAAGGCACATTAGTGTCCTCTTTACCATGGAATAAAAGCACTGGCGCTTTCAGTTCGTGCGCTTGGCGTGAGGGCGACCAAATGGTAGTCAACCTCTTAACCCCAGGCACTGCTTGCAAATTGCTTTCGCCAATGTAACGGCGCCAATAATTAGCGCGGCGGCTATCCCTATTGCCATTTTCCATTACCCAAGAAAAAAATTCACCGACATTGGTGACGCCGTTAATGCTGATCGTGCAAGCATATAAATCAGGCGCTTTGACGCTTGCCGCCAGCGCCGCATAGCCGCCATACGACGCGCCCATAATACAAATTTTATCGGATTTGGCCACCCGCTGCGCGACAAGCGCTTTTGTTCCGTCCACAACATCATCAATCATTTTACCGCCAAATTCACCATAGCCCGCATCGCGAAAATCACCGCCATAGCCAGACGATCCGCGAAAGTTTGGTTTGTAAACGGCATAACCTTGAGACGCTAAATATTGTGCCCAATAATCAAACTCGGCATTGTCACGAGACTCAGGCCCGCCGTGCGGCATAACAACAGTTGGGAACGGCCCCTGCGCTTTTGTCTTGCCCACTGGCAAGGTCAAATATCCAGGAATTTTGAGGCCATCGGCCGCCATAATATCAAAGGGAATAGTGGCCGCGACATCACCCTTTCCCAATTTCGGATATTTTGAGCCAAGTTTTGAAAGCGACATATCATCGGCGTTAAACAAATGATACTCGCCCGCCGTGCCGCCGCCCGATACAAACAATAAAAACCGCGTCCGCTCCGCATTCCAATCCGTTAGAAACGCTTTTTGCCCTGGATATTCAGCCGCTAATTCAGCTTGCCATTGCCGTAATCCTTTATCAAAAAACCTGTACTCTTCAATGTCATCACCGATTACAACGCCAACAATTTGCCATGTATTAGGGTCAAATAATGGGTATTTAAAATCATGCTTGTTTGACGTAAACAACGTCTTGCCAAATGTGCCGTCTAGCAATGACATCTCGACCAATTCCCGGTACCCATTATTGCCATACCTAGAAATCACCACAGTGTTAGCAGATTGCCCTGCGCCTTGCAGATTAAAGGCACGAGTGGTCGTATTTTCTCTGTAAATTTGCTTCCATTTACCCGTAGTTTTTCCGTAGGCCGAATAAACCTTGCTATCGAGATCATAATCAAGCCTTGCAATAAGATTGCCATTCATATCGGTTACAATATCAATTGTTTTCTGATTGTTGTTATCTTGCCCTTTAGCCTTGCCCGTTGACAAGTTCACCTTATATGTCTTCAGGCGAAATCCGTCTTTGCCACCCGAACTAGCAGACTTAACGTTTTTCACGCCTGTGCTGCGGCCATCATACGCATATGCGGCCATTAAAATATGATCGGGGTCATCAGGAAGCGTATTGATCACATTAGTAATCGATGGATTAGAGCTTTCAATTTCCTGTGCGCCCTTACTCATCAGCGTTGCAAATTTACCTGTGTCTACACTGTACGAAATCAGTCTCCGGATTTCAAACCGCTGACGGCCCTCCTTAACAGACCTACTAATCACAAATACCAAATGTTTTGGGCCTCGCCAATAAAAACTCCCCATATCGATTTCATCATCAAGGTTTGGAATAACCTTTGGATCGCCTGGATTGTCTATGTCGTAAATGAACGCCGCTAATTTGCCCTTATAAGGCCGCGCGAGCGCAACATAGCGCCCATCAGGCGACAGGCTCGCATAAGACACGTCGGGCAAAGCCGCATAATCATCAAGCGTTGGTTTTGCAAATGTCGTTTGCGGTAGGGAAAATGAAAACACGGCAAAAACGATAAGTAAAAAATGACGCATAGAAATCCCCAAGACAATAGTTTTTATCTTGGTACACTATAAATTCTTTGAAATGCAATTGGTAATTTCACTACAATCGCATAATGAACACCCACAAGCGCACCCAACAATTTGAGTGCGCTTGTGAAAAATTATGCAAGCGCGTCCATCAAAGCCTTATCTTTAGCGGCTTCTGTATCCGCTAATTGTGTAAACTGTTCTGATAACGTCAAGCTACTTGCCGACATAGAGCCAACTAACTCCACCTCGCCAGTGCGCATATCAATTTCAAACGTACCGCTCACGCGCCGCCCATTATCAAGCACCGCAGTGATACGCAAAGTGGCAGTTTCGTCTGCAATCGTGCGGTTTAGAACAATGAAATCACGGCCTTGCGCAAAATCTATCCATGGCGGCAAAGCACCACCACGCATATCAACGCTCCAGCCCGTCACATTCGTATCGCTAAGCGCCGAGATTGTTTCTGTCATGGTCACAAAAATCGAATTATCATGAGCAACGCCTTCGACGAGTACATGAGCGCCATCAGCAAAACCTGGAAGGGTTGCCGACATAGCCATGCCGCCGCGCAACCGGTAATTATATTCGTCAAGAATATCGCTTAGAGCTTGGTCTGTATCGCGGGTTTCAAGTGCGCGCCTTAAGTCAAAAACCTTGCCATCTTGTCTGCCAAGGCCGCCTTCATTACCAGCACGTGCCAAAGAAGAACTCGCCGCATAATCATCAGCCACATAAACGCCAACTGACTTACTTCGGCCCATTACGTCTTTACCAAGCGGCAATATCACAACTGGCTTATCACCTGCTACATAGGGGTCTTCATTAACCGTCAACTCCAACGTTTGAACCGAGGTACCCCCTTGCCCGTCAGACACAGTAATTTCAACAATATAAGGCCCATCAGCTGGCACAGTTGGCGCGCCAGTTATCACACCCGTAGCAGGGTCAATTGTTAAACCTTCTGGCAACCCTGTCGCCGTAAAGGTCAACACGTCACCATCTGAATCAGATGTTACCGCGCCAATATCCACTGTATACGGTTCACCAACATTAATGGTTGCTGGTGGCAGCACATTAACAATCGGCGCGGGGTTGGTGACAGCAAGCTCAAAGGTCTCGCTGACGCTATCGCCTTGCTCATCCGTAACAGTAACTGTGACCGTATAAGGCCCGTCCACAGAGCTATCGCTCGGGAGCGCACCTGTAATGACGCCCGACGCTGGATCAATGCTCAACCCTTCTGGCAGGCCAGTGGCCGTAAAGGTCAAAATATCGCCATCAGGGTCATCAAAACTATCCGCCGTGGGAATAGTGACAGGCTGCCCGTCAACGCCGCTTTGCGGGCCGATAGGCTGCGTCACGATGGGCGGTACATTTTCGACTTCCCAGACGAAGTCGGTTGAGATGCTATCACCGTCAGGGTCGGTTGCCGTCACGACGACGGTATAAGGCCCGTCTGCGGATGCACCTGGCTCAAGTGTGCCAGAAACAATGCCTGTGTCTGGGTCAATGCTCAGGCCTGGCGGCAATCCTGTTACCGTAAAGGTCAGCGGGTCGCCATCAATGTCAGAGAAATCACCCGAGACATCAATCGGCGTAATGGTTTCACCATCTTCGCTAAGCTGATCAGGAAGGCTAGCATCCGTTTCAGGTGTGTCATTGACTGGCAATATATTGACATCAACACTTGCCGTATCAGAGGCGCCATCGGCGTCAGTTATCGTGTATGTGAATGTATCAGGGCCATTTAGATTTGGCGCTGGGCCATATTCAAGCGTGCCGTCAGGGTTGAGCGTCACGGTGGAGCCGGACGGCAAGGTTACGCTACCGCCGACAACGATGGGATGTCCATCAATCTCAGTAATCGTCAAAGGGTCGCCGTCTGGGTCATTGTCATTACCAAGCACGTCAAGCACCAAGGCTTCGTCTTCGGTAATGTCGATTGGCCCGTCATCCACAGCAATCGGTGCAGGGTTTGAGATTGTGTAAACAACATCTGTTGTAAACGTACCGCCATTACCATCATCGACCGTCACAGGGATTGTGTAAACACCATCACCATTAGGACCGCCTTGGGAGGCGTCTAGGTCTGGCGTACCAGAGATAATACTTGTCGCGGGATCAAATGTCAGTCCTGAGGGTAAGTCCGCTGGGTCGACGCTAATCGTCAAGGCATCAGAACTATCGGGATCCGTAAAATACGGAGTCAAGTCAAGGTCAATCATAGGGTCACTATCGTCGCCCGTCTGTTCGGGGATGTAATCCGTAGGGTCAGTGGGAGAAAGGCCTGTGAGCGGGTCAACAGGCTCGGGAGCGTCATTCACGCCTGCAACAGTCAAAATCACAGTCGCCGTCGACGTGCCGCCTTCACCATCATCAATTGTATAGGTAATGGTGGTGTCGCGGGTTTCGCCAACCGCAAGGTCATCGAAATCACCATTGGGGTCAAAGCTATAAGTGCCGTCAGGGTTTATCGTAAACTCGCCACCATTATCGCCCGCCGCCGGAGTACCAACATTGGCAGGCACGCCGTTCACTTCAGAGACGATAAATATGTCACCGTCAGGGTCAGCGTCGACGCCATTGCCATTGTCGGTAAACAAGTCGCCCGTCGATACGGTATCCTCATCGCCAGTCACCGCATCGTCCTCAGCGATGGGCGCAGGATTAGTCACAGTCAGCTCGAACGTATCCGTAACCGTGCCGCCTTCGCCGTCATCGGCAGTGACAGTGACGGTGTAAACACCATCGCCATTGGGGCCACCCTGCGAAGCTGAATTATCAATTATTCCCGTAATCTCACCTGTAACCGGATCGATAGACAGGCCAGTTGGCAAGCCGCTTACTGAGTACGTTAAAGTATCACCATCAGGGTCAGAGACATCAACCGGAATGGAAATTGTTTCGTTGTCCACCGCCGCTTGCGGCCCAACAGGAACGTCAACAACAGGAGGCGGATTGATAAAGGTATATGTCATACTGGTTGACACAATTTCCCCGTCAGGGTCAGTCGCTGTCACCGTCACAGTGTAAACACCATCAGAGTTTGGCCCGCCTTGGCTGGCATCAGCTGGCGGGGTGCCCGTGATAATGCCCGTGAGCGGATCAATGCTCATCCAGCTTGGCAGGTTTGGAGAGCCAAATGTCAGCGTCTCTATATCGGGATCGGAGAATACAGTACTGGCATCAAATGGTGTTTGCGCGACGCTATCATCACCTGTTTGGCCCGCCAAAGTTCCCGTGACAATCGGCGCGTCATTGACGCCTGTTACCGTCACAGTCACTGTGGCCGTAGATGTCCCGCCCTCGCCATCGTCTATTGTATAGGTAATGCTTGTAACCGCAGTTTCGCCTACATCAAGACCTTCGAAATCACCATTAGGGTCAAAGCTATATGTGCCGTCAGGGTTGATGGTAATTAAGCCGCCATTGTCACCTGCCGTTGGGGTGCCAACATTAGCGGGCAAACCGTTCACTTCTGAAACAACAAATGTATCGCCATCAGGGTCGCTATCTACGCCATTACCATTATCAGCAAATAAGTCGCCCGTAATTACGGTGTCCTCATCACCCGTCACAGCATCATCCTGCGCAATCGGCGCCGGGTTGGAAATGGTGTAGACCACATTGGTGGTAAACGTACCGCCATTACCATCATCGACCGTCACGGGAATTGTGTAAACCCCGCCAACACCGCCTTGCGACGCATCTGCATCAGGTGTACCGGAGATAACACCTGTGAGCGGATCAAAGCTTAAACCCAGCGGTAAGTCCGCTGGGTCAACGCTAATGGTCAGAACATCACTACCATCGGTGTCAGTGAAATATGGCGTCAAGTCCAGGTCAGCCATAGGATCGCTATCGTCGCCCGTCTGCGCAGGAATGTAATCCGCAGGATCAACGGGCGGCAAACCAGTAATCAGGTCTATGGGTTCAGGCGCGTCATTCACGCCAGCGACAGTCAAAGTCACAGTCGCCGTAGACGTGCCGCCTTCGCCATCATCAATTGTATAAGTAATCGTGGTATCACGGGTTTCACCGACCGCTAGGTCATCAAATTCACCATTGGGGTCAAAACTATAGGTGCCGTCTGGATTGATAGTAAACTCACCGCCATTATCGCCCGCAGTCGGCACGCCAACATTGGCAGGCACGCCGTTCACTTCGGAGACAACAAACACATCGCCATCAGGGTCAGCGTCGACGCCATTGCCATTGTCGGTAAACAAGTCGCCCGTCGATACTGTATCTTCGTCGCCATTCAGCGCATCATCTTGCGCGGCGGGCGGCGGGTTCGGGACAGTGAGGTCGAACGTATCTGTGATCGTGCCGCCTTCGCCGTCATCGGCAGTGACAGTGACGGTGTAAACGCCATCACCTAAAGGCCCGCCTTGACTAGCGGAATTATCTATAGTGCCCGTGATTTCACCAGTAGCAGGGTCAATAGACAGACCTGTAGGTAGACCGATCGCGGCGTATGTTAAAGCATCACCGTCAGGGTCAGAAATTGCGCTGGGGATAGACACGGTTTCATTGTCGACTGCCGCTTGTGGGCCAATGGCCGTATCAACAACAGGGGCCGGGTTGGCAAATGTATATGTTACCGTGGTCGACACAATTTCGCCGTCAGGGTCAGTGGCCGTGACTGTAACCGTATAAACACCATCAGAGTTTGGCCCGCCTTGGCTGGCATCCGCTGGCGGGGTGCCAGTGATAATACCTGTTACCGGGTCAATGCTCATCCAGGCTGGAAGGTCCGGAGAGCCAAATGTCAGCGTCTCTATATCAGGATCGGAGAACACAGTACTGGCGTCAAATGGCACTTGTGCCACGTTATCGGTTCCAGCTTGCCCGGCCAGAGTGCCCGTGACAATCGGCGCGTCATTCACGCCCGTCACCGTCACTGTAATCGTTGCGGTATCTGTACCGCCATTACCATCATCGATAGTATAAGTTATGCTCGCCGTGGCGGTTTCGCCAACATCAAGGCCTTCGAAATCGCCATTGGAGTCAAAACTATAGGTGCCGTCTGGATTGATAGTAATCAAGCCGCCACCTGTCACGGCAACCGGGGTGCCAACATCCAAAGCACTGCCGCCGACCGTAGAGACAACGAATATGTCGCCGTCAGGGTCAGCGTCAACATCTGCCCCGTTATCAGCAAATACAGAGCCCGTAGCAACAATATCTTCATCGCCTGTCACCGCGTCGTCCTGAGCAATGGGTGCGTCGTTAACGCCTGTGATCGTGATGGTCACTGTGGCCGTATCGGTGCTGCCATTACCGTCATCAATCGTGTATGTGAAACTATCCGCTGCCGTAGCACCGAGTGCAAGGCCGTTGAACACACCGTTCGGGTCATAGTCATAGCTGCCATCATCACTCATGGTTAGGAGTGCGCCAGAAGGAAGCGTGATAACGCCGCCAGAAACTATTGCTGTGCCATTCACTTCGGTGACGTTTAAAACGTCCGAAATATCGGGATCGCTGTCCGCGCCATTGCCATTATCAGCCAGAACATTCTCGCCCGTCAGGACACTATCTTCGCCTACAGTTTCAGCGTCATCTTGCGCTGTTGGTGCATCATTAATGCCCGTAATGGTGATGGTCACTGTTTCCGTATCGGTGCCGCCATTACCGTCATCAACCGTATAGCTGAAACTATCAGTCGTGGTTTCTGTGACTGCCAAGCTTTCAAACTGACCATTAGGATTATAGCTGTAAGTGCCATCATCATTCATGGTCAGAAGCGCGCCAGATGGCAGAGTAATCGTGCCGCCAGAAACAATTGCCGTGCCATTAACCTCAGTCACAGTTAACGTGTCAGTGGTATCAGGGTCAGCATCTACGCCATTACCATTATCGGTGAGAACGCTGTCAGAGAAAGCGGTGTCCTCATCAGTGATTTCACCATCGGGCTGCGCAATTGGCGCATCATTTACGCCGTTAATTGTGATGGTTACGGTCGCGGTGGCTGTGCCGCCATTGCCGTCAGAAACCTCATAGGCAAAGCTGTCTGTATCCGTGTCGCCAACGGCCAATGTCTCAAACGAACCATTGGGGTCATAATCATATGTGCCGTCCGCGTTCATAGTGAGCAGCGCGCCCGACGGCAAGGTAATGACTGCGCCAGATGTAATATTACTGCCATTGACCTGCGTGACATTTAACGTGTCGCCGTCAATGTCGCTATCAATACCATTTCCATTATTGGTCAAAACGCTATCGGAAAGTACAGTATCTTCATCAGTTGTTTCGTCGTCATTTTGCGCCACAGGCACATCATTGAGAGCTGTAATGACTATGGTTGAGATCGCAACATTACTGGTTGTGCCAAATGTTGTATTTGTAACAGAAACATCAAAAACGCGGTTAGTTGTATCGGGGTTTTCACTGGTATTGTTAAAAGTAATCAATTGTAAAGCGGCTTCATATTGCACGTCGGTGCCAGTCCCTGTGAGCAACACAACAAGCTCTGTGCCTGTATCGGTGACCGTATAATCAAATCCGCCAACTGTGCCTGTATCTCCAGCGCTAACGGCGGCGCCATTGATAAAATACTCATCTCCTATTTGCGGGTTGGTAAGGGTTATCTGAGCCTCATGAACATCAGTGCCAAGCGCCGCGTCTTGAACAATATCTATATCGCTGTCGACAATGGCAATAGCACCAGCGTTTTCAGTGAACTCCCCAAGGTAGTTTGCGCCGCCCGTGGTGGAATTGTCTCCATCCGCGTCAATGCTTAGAAGGAAAAATTCTTCGAGATTGTTAAAGTTAAAATCCCCGTCTCCGTCATGAGTAAAACGAGCCCCAGACGTGATCCCATTACCTGCAAGTTCATAAGTCACTTCCCAGCTAGACACATTCGTCCACGAAAACGTTGCCGCTGAGCTAGCCTGACCATTTTGATCTTGTGTGCCCGAGCCGCGTATGGTGCCGCCAGCAGTAGTAAATTGAATATTTGACGGTGTTTCGCGCCCATAAGATGTTAATCCGTCAAGAGATGGTGCCACTGTTTCGCGCGTGTTGATATTGCCGCCGATGCCATCAATATCAGCAATGGTGAAATCTATATTACCAGTTGCTGCTATGTTGGTGCCAGCCAATACAATCTCCCAACGTATAAGAACTTGTGCAGGAGAACCCGTACCTTCTGAAAAAACAATAAAAGAAGGATCATCAAGACCCGTTGAAGACGGGTCTTCAAACACAATTCTATCACCCGGGCCAATTGACACAACAACGGCGCGAATATCAACGGCTGCGCCGCCTACTGTGCCTGCGTTAGACCAGGTCGCAACACCTCCAGCCGTTGTGATACTGCCCCCAACCCCAACAGAGTTTCCTAAATTATCAACAATGGATAAACTACCATTAGGCGCGCTAATGGACACCGGCGCGAGCAAGGCAGTGAAGTCTGGCGCAGTAATATTTTCGGCTTCAACAAAACCAACTTTGCTCTCCAATATCCAGTCGCCGCCTAGTTCTGCAGCGCCGGTATCATTTGTCGACGCAGCAATGTCCGCACCTGTTACCAATGCCAAAGCGTCAAGGGCTTCGGAATTACGGCCAAAGTCACAGCCATATATCAAAATATCACCAGACGCCGTTAACGCATCTCCGATAATCGCCAGCTCGTCTGCATATTGTCCATTGATAGACGCGGCATTTACCCTTGATGTCCCAAGGCTAAGTGTGCCTTCTCGTCCATGAGAAATTATATGAACCGCGTCAATATCTGTGCGGCCACTAAGGTATTCGGCCATAGCCTCAATGCCATCTTGACGGGCGCCGATTAAAACCACTTCCACACTTGGGTCAAGCGTATCCAAAATCGCCTGATAACCTTCAACAGACGTATCAACGAAGACTACGATTGCCCCTGGTACGCTGAGCGTATCGGTGACGTCGGGCAACAAATTATCGCCTAAGGCTCCTTCATCATTACTGCCATCTACAACAAAGTCTTCATAGTTTGGAGGCGATGTAAGCACCAAATTATCAGGCCGATAATCTCGGTACACAATAGGTTTAATTTCGCCAAAGGCAGAATCAAGTGACGACCCAGCTACAGTTTCTGCGCCATAATCTCGTGACACGATGTCCTTGGAAGCCGTAGCATTGTCCGCGAAATAATCGCGAAATACAATCGGTTTACCTGCGATTATATCTTCAAATATTACAGGGTTGGCAATCGTGGTGTCTTCTGAAACAAGAGGTTTGCTGACACTAATATTTGCGATTGTGTCCTCAGATACTATTGGCGTTAACACCTCAAAACTATTGGCAGGCACTGGAAGAACATCCTGTATTTGCCAATAATCACTAGGCACAATTGGTACTTGTGATGGCACAGGATTGTTTACCAGTAAGGACGGTGAAGCCACGCTATCTTCTGACACTACAGGATTTTGCGTGCCCCCTAATTGACCAATGTCTTGCTTTGTTTCATAGGTTTCATAAACCATCGTTTCGGGCACCAATGTGCCTGTTTCCAAATTGCCACTAAGCGCGCTAATATCTGCGCCCGCAAGAGCATTTGCGCTTTGCGTTTGCAAGCTTTGCAGTAGCGCCATATTTTCAGTTAGGCGCGCCGTAAGAAAATCACTAGCACCTGCAAAGTCACTGTCTCTAGGCGCTTCAAGCGCAGCGGGTTTGAAGAGGTTTGCCGCAACGTCATCTGCCTGCAATTGTCCAAGAGCATCTATTGCGCCCTCCGCCCCTGTCACTACGCCCGCTGCATCCAAAAGAACGCGCGGCTCTAGTGCTAAAAGTCCCAATGAGGCCCTATTTACACTTGATGAAAGTTGAGCCTTAGTTTGACCGCTTAGTTTTTGTTTTGAATTAGACATAGTTCTTCCCTTGCCTGTGAGTGCATTATTTCAATTCATTTTCTGGTTTAGTGTGGCAGGGGTCAGGGACTGTGCGCTAACCTTGCCATAATAAACCAAAGCCTTAGATTTTGCTTGCATCTGACTTGGGGTTAAACGGCCATGATTTTGTGTGGCAGTTTAAGCTCTAGACAGAGTAAGCGTTCGCCGTTCTAGCCTTTGGGCACATTACTTCTGGCCGTCCACAAGACGCGTAGACTTTCACTCAGCGTTTGAATATCTTCCTTGCCTGTAATATTTGCAGCGTAAGGATCATACCCCATGGACGTATAGATATTTGCAGAAGCTTCTTGCAGCTCAGCGTGAGCACTATCGCGGCGCGCTTCTGCGATGATGGCATTCATTTGTTCGCGCACCAAAGTTTGCTTTGAAACCGACTGGGCCTGCGACATCGCGCTAACCTGGTCAAGAATATCATTTTGCACCTCCATGCCGCGGCTGGCTGTATTATATTCTTCGAGCAAGGCATCATAACGTGCCCGCGCAATACTGACCTGCGTCATCACTGCCATCGACGCCGCCATAGCCCGTTCCTTTTCCAGCGCAAGCTTTGCCTCGGCGCGGCGCCGGCGCGTAGGAGTTTCAAATACTTTCATTAAGTTCCAGCTGGCCTTCGCCCCGTAGGATATCCAATCGTTATTAAACAAAAAATCGTTAGAGTTCGCATCAACACCGCCATAAAGCTGCAAACCTGGAAGGGCTTCAAGTGCTGCTTTCTTAACCTCGCCGTGACCAATTCGGATCGCATAACTTGACTCGCGAATTTCAGGGCGGTTTTGCAAAGCCGTATCAATCATCTCATCGAACGGCATCATGACCTGGCTCGGCGCTGGCATATAGGTAGGAATGTCTAACGTGAATACTGTACCCGCAGGTACGTTCATAAGCGCGGCTAGTTCCAAATGCGCCATGCTAAGTTCGCGTTTCATTTTTTGTGCCTGCGCCCGAATATCATTAAGCTCTCTTTGGTATGACAGAGCGGGCATAGGCGCAGTACGTCCGCCAATATATAGTGACCGCGAACCATCATAAGCACTGATCACATCTGCTTCGAGCACTTCCAACCTTTGGCCGAGGCGCTGTGCGCTCACGGCGCGCCAATAGGCACGATGCACATCTTCCATCAGAGAGATTATCGCTTTGCGACGGCGCTCTTGGTAAATCAGGCTTTCATCGCCAAGCTGTTCGGAGCGTATTTTAGAAACACCAAAATCAAGAATATTCCAGCTCGCTGTCAAATCCGTATTAAATACGCTGCGCTCCGTTGAGGTCGAGGGCTCTAATGATTGACGCCCGCTTAACAAAGATAGGCTTGAAGATCCGGCTTCATTATTCCGGCCATAATATCCGCCATTCGCAACAATCTGGGGCAACATATCGTATTTTGATAGGTCGTAATCGCGCGCGGCCAGATCATATTCCATCATGGTGACCCTGTGGTCGAGATTATATTTTAGAGCCCGCGCCATAGCCTCATACAAATTGATAGACCCTATAATTGGTTCTTGGTCAGCGGTGCTTCCATAACGCAGGTCGGCCGCAATAGTAGCATTTTGAGCTTCGGTCATAGGCACCGGAACATTTGTACAAGCTGCTAATATGAGCGCACAGGCCCCACTCATTAAATAGTTACGCATAATTTTCTCTCCGATTTCACTCACAAGCTATTTATAGTTGTGTTTTATGCGTAAGGTGTGAATTATACGTTAAGCGATGGCATTTTTATATATTTTACCTCTTTTGGTTGATTAAATAAAACTTCCATAATTACCGCATTTTAGGGGCATTTTAGCGATATACATCACTTAACATTATATATTGAACACACTTTTCACCACTTATAGTTACTCTTTAATCTATATTTAATATTATTTTGCTATCTGTACTTGCATATAAAATCGCAATTAAGAAGATTGGAAATACACATGTTTGTACCGTTCACCTATCTTGGACTTTCAGGGTTACTACTTGGGCTTCCCATAAGCGCTTATAGTAGCGAAATGACGTCCACGCAGCCTATCCAGATACAAATAACAACAGAATATATTGAGGCACGCGGCGTGCTAAAGGCCAAACAGTCAGCCAATCTTGCTGCGCCAATGTCAGCGCGTATTTTGAAAGCGCCTTATAAACCTGGCCAACATTTTAAACGCGGCGCTCTACTTGTTAGTTTTGATTGCGAACGCCTACAGGCGGAACGGCGCGCTATTGAAGAAGCGAAATCGTCTGCAGTTTTGAAACATGAAAACACGGCAGAGCTATTACGTGCGGGCGCTGCTGGCGGTCTTGAAGAAACTCTTGCCGCAGCTGAAGTACGAAAAGCCGACGCAGAACTTGGCGTCGCTAAGGCGCGTTTAAAAGACTGCAATATTTATGCCCCCTATGCAGGCACTGCCGAAGAAACTTTTGTCTCCGCATATGATATGCCCGCCGCTGGCGCGCCTCTTTTATCTATTATCCGCTATGGCGCACCCGAGATAGAGCTTATCGCGCCGTCTGCATGGCTAGCCTGGTTAAAACCTGGCACTAAATTAGAGTTTCAAGTCGACGAAACTGGCAAAACCCATTCCGCAATTGTTGTGCGCACGGGCGCTAGCGTCGACCCTGTTAGCCAGACCATAGAGCTAACAGCCAAATTCACTGCCAAATCCCCCGGCGCGCTCGCGGGCATGAGCGGCGTGGCCCGCTTCACCCTACCCGCGCAATAAGAGAATATCACGTGGGAGAAACAGCAAAAACGTCAGCGCTGGATATGACGGCAAAAAAATCAAAAGCCAAAAAAACGGGCAGCGCAGACAGTCTACTGCATAGGCTCGTGGCCTTTGAAGGCGAGATACTCAAAGCAGACAACCGCAGCGCGCTTAAACACCTTGCGGTCAATAAGGCCCGCATATTACTGCCGCTTGGCCACGCTTTTTTATACACGCGCCAAGGCGCGCATTTCAAAGCTAAGGCCATATCAAACCAAGCCGTGATTAACCAGCAAGCGCCATTTGTGCAGTGGCTGGGCCTGATCTTAAAATCACGCGCCAAAGCAAAGCAGGACAAGGCGGCGGACTATACTGCCCCGCACGAATTTATGCTAAAGAGCCGCCGCGCTGACGATGACTTTGACTACCCCTACCCGCACGCTTTTTGGGTGCCGCTGGGCACTAATATCCACGGCGCAGGATTATTATTCACCCGCGAAACCAAATGGGAAGAGGCGGAAATACCCGTGCTCACCCGCATTGGCCAAATTGTCGGCCTTAGCTGGACGGCCCTAGAAAAACCCAAGGCCAAACGCCGCACTAGCTGCAAGAAAATCATCTTGCTGACAGGGGCCGCGCTCGCGTTTTTAGCGCTATTTATCCCCGTGCCCATCACCACACTTGCGCCCGCAGAAATCATTGCCGCCGAGCCATTTATCATCACCGCGCCCATAGACGGCGTTATCGATACGCTGCACGTCAAACCTGGGACACTGGTTAAAAAAGGCGCAGTGCTCGCGACCCTTAATGACACCGCCTACCGCAATGAATATCAACTTGCCACCGAAGAAAAAGCCGTTGCAGCAGCGCGGCACAGACAGGCGTCACTAACCGCCTTTGTTGACGCAGAGACTAAGCGCGAGTTAGCCATAGCAAAGGCCGAACTAACCTTGGCCGAAGCGCGCGAAACTTATGCGGCGCAGCGCCTGTCAAAAACCCAGCTCATCGCCGACCGTAGCGGCCTTGTTATTTACACAGACGAAAAAGACTGGGCAGGACGCCCGGTAATTA